>Ga0299906_10000329_pt1 | contig 46173 bp, 41 predicted proteins | sample RVTome_14_FD_200259 | JGI IMG/M metagenome (GOLD analysis project Ga0299906, IMG submission 200259) | Soil microbial communities from uranium-contaminated site in the Upper Colorado River Basin, Wyoming, United States - RVT145D125 (version 2) ... | reverse complement strand
CACCCCCTGACCGCCCTCACCCAATGCGGGGCGTCAGGGGGTGGAAAATGCGGCCGAAGTCTATCACGATAAGATTCCAAGCAACTGCGGACAATACACGTGCTGATAAGAAAGTCAGCGAGTAATGTCAGAATATATTTGTGTGTTTGGAGAATGTAAACAATGAGAAGGAGAGTAGCGATGACGAACATCCAGTAGGTAATTGTGTTAGTATTGACCATACTGGCGATTTCTGTGGACCCGGCCGAGGGGATCGATCCCAATGCCACTGTCACACAGTTATTCTACAACGAGAGCGGAGAACCGCTGTATGCGGTGGCAAGCGTGGTTCCGATGGCGTCCGTTCTAGGCGGCTTCGGGGCGACGGCCGACGCGAATGATCCGGAATTGCCGACATTCCTTGAGGGGGCATTCGATGTGGGGGACGAAGAATTGCGTGATGGCGACGAGATCGTTGTCGGGGACACAAGCGTAGTGTCGACAACAGACGAGAACGGCAATCTCGTCGAGGAAACGCTGATTGTGACGGGATTGCTGGCGTCAGAATCAATCGTCTTGGAGTTGACTACCGAGTCCGACGGCATGTTGTCGCTTGATCTGACGATTTTCGATCAGCAGGGAACGGCCACTGAATATGAGTTTCCCCTCCAGGTCTTTCAGGAGCCATCCAGCGAGATCTACATTGCGGCAATGCTCGGCACCTGCAATTGCAGCAAGAAGGGCGTGACAGGATGTACGGACTCGATGTGCCAGGACGGCGATACCTGCCCCAATAACAACGGCGAGTCGTGCGGATTCTACACGAGAACCGTGATTGAGGCCGTTGCCCAGGCGATTGGAGAGGGAGATCCCGAATAATCCGGGCGTCTTCGGGCCATCCACCAAAGGGCCGATCCGAGAATCCCCCTTGCCTGCGGTGTTGACCGGTCGGCAAGGGGGGTCTTTCACAGACAACCTCCCATGCGCGTCAGTGCAGACGCAGACCGGTCCCCGGCGATAAATATGGTCGGAGGAGTCGGTACCCGCAGATGCACCCTCTTGCCGTTCGTTACGTGATCCTGCCGCTGCACGAGCGGCTGCGTCGCCGGCCGACGATGCGCTATTTCCGCCAGTTGTGCCGATCCCAGTGGTGGGCCACCGAGCAACTTCGGCATCACCAGCAGCAGAAACTGCGCCGATTGCTATCGCGGGCCGCCGCCGCGCCCTTCTGGGCCGGCCGCCTCCGCGACGCGGCCATCGATCCCATCAAAGCGACGCTCGACGATCTGCCCAACCTCCCGACTCTCGACAAGCGCGACCTCCGCGATCATCAATACGACATGCTCACCGCGCGCCGCGCCGCCGGATTGACTGACATGACCACCGGCGGCTCGACCGGCAGCCCCCTGCATTTTGCGATCGACGCCTCGCGCCAGGCGTCCGACCAGGCCGCGCGGGCGAGGTCGCGACGCTGGTTCGCCATCGAGCCGGGCCGGCGCGAGCTTTACCTGTGGGGATCGCCCGTCGAGCTGCGCGCCCAGGACCGGCTCAAGTCCCTTCGCGACGGGCTTACCAATCATCGCCTGCTCGACGCGTTCTGCATGACGCCGGCGTCGATGACCCGCTACCTCCGCGAACTGCGCCGCTACGACCCCGTACACCTCTTCGGCTACCCCAGCAGCATCGCCCGGCTGTTTCGCTTCGCCCGATCGGCCGGCATCGCGATCGACGCGCCGTCGCTGCGGGCGGTCTTCGTCACCGGCGAGGTCTTCGAACGAATGGACCGCGCCGCGATCGAGGAAGCCGTCGCCGTGCCGGTCGCCGACGGATACGGCTCGCGCGAGGGCGGATTCGTCGCCCATCAGTGCCCGGCGGGCAGCTATCACGTGACGATGGAAAGCCACGTCGTTGAATTGCTCGATGAAGCCGGCAGGGCCGTCGCGCCCGGTCGGACCGGCGAAATCACCCTGACGCACCTCGATGCGCTGGCCATGCCGTTTATTCGCTATCGCACGGGCGACCTGGCGCGGTGGGCGGACCGCCCCTGCCCCTGCGGCCGCGGCCTGGAGTCGATCGAATCGATCGAGGGCCGGCGCACGGACATGCTGCGCACCACCGACGGCGGTCACGCCCACGCCTTGAGCGTGATCTATGTTCTGCGCGCCGAGCCGTGCGTGGCCGAATTCAAGGTCGTGCAAAGCGCAAATTGCGACCTGGACGTATGGATCGTTCCCCGCGAAGCGCTGGACGCGGATTGCCACCGGCGCATCGTGGATCGTCTCCGAGGCCGGATCGGCCCGGCGATCACGGCCCGCCTCCATCCCGTGGCCCGGATCGAGCCGGATCCATCAGGGAAGCACCGTCACGTCGTCGGCGCGGGCTGATGTAGGACAGCGATTGATAGGTCTGCCCCTCGATGAGCGCGGCAGTGAGCGGATCATCGATGTCGCTGGCGAAATACGTCCGCCGGACGTCCGCGATCCAGCGAAGGGCGACGACGCCGAGAAAGCCCCCGATGGCTGCCAAGAGGACCGACGTGACATCGGCCGTCCGGCTGGGCATGGAAGCGTGAGCGAACATCGCCGACGTCGCCGTGGCGCAGGTCGCCGCAACGCAAAGTACGAGCCGCCCCCGCCAGGCCCGCGACGTTCTTGCATGGAAGAACACGGCGAACGACGCCGCCAGCCCCGCGTAACGAAGGATGTCGCCGGTGATGTCGTAGAGAGCAATGTTCGGCCTGCTTTGAAAATGGGCGCGCAAGGGCGTCCAGTTGATGGCCGCCGCGACAGAGCCGGAAGTGCCAAACAGATCGAACGGGATCATCTCGGAGAGCATCACCGTCGCCGCGCACGCCAGCGCCGCCGGACGCCACGCCGCCCATGCCCGCAGGGAGTCAGGCGGCTCGCCGCTCCAACCGTCCAGTCGCTTCGCCCGCCAATCGATCATCCAGGCCGCACCACACCCGATCGGAACTGCGACCAGCCCGCAGAGAAGGTGGGCCGTGTCCAGCCCGTGCGAGACGAGGAGGACTCGGGATGCGGTCACGATGGCGGCCACCGACACCACCGCGAGTCCGGCCCGGCCCAGGGCCACGCCGCCCTTCCATCGCGCCCGGCGTAGCGCCGCCGCCACGATCACGAACAACGCCGAATACACCGCGACGTCCACCATTCGGTCGAGAACGTATTCCTGCCGCACGCGGGCCAATTCGTGCATCCCGGTGCGCCGCGCCCCCCGCACCTCCCTCGCGACTTGATCGGGCATCGCGTTCCACGCGGCCAGCGGATGGACGTCCGGGCTGCGCGCCGACTGGGCCGCGGTGTGCAAGACGTCGGCGGCGATGTCGTAGGGCCGCAGGTGAATGATCAACACCGCGATGACAGCCGCCCTGGCGACCGCCATCGACCACCGTTTCCTCGCGAAATCAGGATGCGACGATGCCGGACGGCTCAACAAGACCTCCGCAAAGCCGGCCCAGGCGGCGCCGAACACCGCGCCGAAGACGTTGCCCACCACGTCGATCCACGACGAGACGCGCGACGCCACGAAGCATTGGGCGTACTCGATGCCGATACTGAGGCACAGCGCCGCGCCCGCGACGATCGGGTAACACCATAGGCCGCGCACCCGTCGGCGGCGAAGCGCCAGCGTCGCCAGCATGCCCAGCGGGGCGTAGATCGCCAGGTTCGTGACGATGTCCGGCCCGTTGGCCGGCCCGAGCGGAAGCCCGATGTGGCCGGACAATCGAGCCCGGCCATCCCGCGCCGAGAGGAAGTCGAACGGAACGAGCGACAGATAGACGACGGATAAGGCGTAAGTCAGCAGGGCGATCTCGAGGGTCCGCCGGTGCAGAAAATTGATCATCGGCTCATCGGAGATGTCCCGCGGATGGCGCACGGCGGCGGTCGACCCCGGGGCAATTGTTCGATGCGCGCCGCGGACCGTCATTCTTGAGTTCCACGATACAGTCGATCCAGAGCCCGTAGTAAATGACCGTCGCGAGGGGAGATGGAATCGTCGTGGCGCCAGGGATTCGGCTGTGTCGCCGCCACGGGATGGTCCATGGCCGACAGGTCCCAGATGACGTCGCGAATCCGTTCGCGGAGCCGGCATTCGGCGTCACGATAGGCCGCGGCGACGGCCCGCCGTTGCTCATCGCGATCTGCTTCGTCGTCATCGGTCAGGACCACGGTCGCCGGCTCGCGGATCACGATCAGCGGCTGCATCGCGCCGGCATCCCAGAGCACGCCCATGATCTCCCCGATCGCGCCGCCTTCGACCGGCGCTTTGACGCACCCGTACACGACGCAAAGTGAACAATCGCTCTTGACGGCTTCCGCCAGGAAATCCGCGCTGCCGGCGCCGCGCGGATCAAAACCGTATTCGCGAAGCAGGCGGACCTCCCGGACCGCAGGCAGCGTGTCCATCACCTGGTTCCAGTAGGCCGCCTGGTCCTGGGGAATCTCCGCCACGTGAAGCCCTTTCGCATCGGCCGAATCGTCCAGGTTCGCCCGCACGCGCACGACCGCCAGGCCGGCAGGGAACCGCCCCGACGAAGGGGCCTCGTGCGGCAAAATTTGATCGCCCGCGTCGAATGCCTCCTGCGAGAGGCCGAGGTCGCCGGCCGTCAGCCCGGAGTCCATTTCGTCCCATGCCGCCGCCGGCTCCCCGGCGTGCCGACACGCGCCTGACGCGATGAGACACATCGCGGCCAGCGCCCCCGTCGCCGCCCGGAGCGAGACTCGATATTGTTGATCAGCCGATCGTTGCATTTCAGTGGCCTCTGGCGTCGACGAGGAGAATTCGATCGCTCTCTAAGTGCGCGCCGACTGGCCCGGCGCGTCCGAGAGATTTATCGGAGTCGCGCCGTCGATGCTTTTGGTAACGAATCCGCCCGCGGCCGCAACGCGCAATATCTGCCGCCGCGTCGCGGACACGCGACCGATCGAGCGCCGCACTCATCGGGCGTCGTATCTCATTCGCCTGCCGGGGCCGTCCGATAGGTATGGGAACTTCGTTGTTGTCGGGAGACTTCGCTTCGTGACCACGAACACCGCATTCGCCATGGATCTCGTCGGTCGCCGCGCGGCGCCCGCGCGGGCGGCCGTTGCCGGACCGCGGCGAAGCCCGGCCCGATCCGCCTCCTCGACGCGGTCGACGATCGGGCGATGCCTGCTGAGTCTGCCGCGCGGGGTGTGGATGATCCTGGACGTCGCCGTCGTATGCGGCGGCACCTATCTCGGCGATCAGCTCTTCGTGTGGTGGACGAGCACCCATTCGATGCTCGCCGAATACCACGTCCTACTGGCCAACGTCGTCCTCGGATCGTCGGTGGTCCTCGCCGGCAGCGTCTTCGGCCTCTACGAAAAGGCGACCCTCTGGTCCAAATCGCGCATCGTCGTCCGTTGCCTGTTGACCGTCGTACTGGCGATGCTCGGCACCTGGCTGGTGATGCACCTCTTCATGTACTCCCCGCTCAGCCGCCGGGCCGCCGCCTGCGGAACCCTCTTCTTCCTGTTGACGGCGTCGGCGATTCGATTGATCTGCCACCGGGCTGTCCTCGACGTTCGCCGCGGCCTGCTGGTCATCGGCCAGGGCCCGCTGACCGGCATGATCGTTCGATCCGTGCGCCGCGGCTCGATTCCCGGTTATCGGCTCCTGGGGATCGTGACGCTGGAGTCCGCCGCGCCGCAGGCAAAGCAGAACGGCGACATCCCCGTCGCCGGAGACATCTCGCAGATTGCCGAACTGTGCCGCCGCCAGGATGTCGCCGACGTCGTCGTCGCCGAAACCGCCGCCCGAGACATCCGCTACCAGCGAGCGGCCCTGGCGGCCCTGCGCCTCGGCTGCCGGGTGACCGATGAGACGACATTCTACGAATCCACCTACGGCGAGGTGCCGGTCTCGCACATCACGCCGAACTGGTTTCTCGTCGCCGACCTCAAGGGCCACCGACAGGAGCACGCGGTGCTCAAGCGCGTCTTCGACGTGATCGTCGCCGCCGGGGCGCTCGTGGTCTCGCTGCCCATCTGCGCCCTGGCCGCGCTGCTGACCTGGCTCGAAAGCGGCGCCCCGGTCATCTACTCCCAGCGCCGAGAGGGCCAGGGCGGCCGGCCATTCATCCTTTACAAGTTTCGTACCATGCGCCGCGGCGCCGAATCCAACGGATCGGCCTGGGCCGTGCCCAACGATCCACGCGCCACCCGCGTCGGGCGGATCCTCCGCCAGGCCCGGATTGACGAGCTCCCGCAACTCTGGAACGTCATCCGGGGCGACATGTCGCTGGTCGGGCCTCGTCCCGAACGGCCCGAATTCGTCAAACCCCTGGCGACCCTCATTCCGTTCTACGAAGAGCGGCATCTCGTCAAGCCCGGTCTGACCGGCTGGGCGCAGATCAACTATCCGTATGGCTCGACGATCGCCGACGCCCGCCGCAAGCTCCAACTGGACCTCTACTACATCAAGCACACCTCGATCGAACTCGATCTGGTCATACTTCTCAGGACGCTCGGTACCTTCTTCGTGGGGTCCCGCTGACGCCCGAACGTCACTCGGCGGAACCCGCCGACAGTTCACTCGACGGGATTCCCTTGCGCCACAGCGCCCAACGGTCCTGGAGGTCGGACAGCTCGAGTTCCGTGATGATCTCGGCGGGAATCAACGATTGCCGCATGACGTTGTCGCCGTTCGCGCAGCTCAGCGCCGTCATCAACGCACGGTCGATCGCCTTCTGGACGTCGTAGGTGACGATCGCCTGGATTTGTCCCGACTGAAGCCGGTCCCAGTGCGCAGAATCGAAACTCGGCAGGACCATCGTGACCCCGAGCGGAAGCAGGCGATCGCCGTCTGGCGTGACGCGAAGGGGCCAGTCGTCCAGCATGGCCCAGCATCCGATTCTCGGGTAGCGACGCGATTCGATCCGGGCCAGGCGTGCCGATTCGATGGCATCGTTGCCGCCGTCCACTTCCCGCAAAACCTTCATGGGACCCTTCAGTGCCGCCCCCTGTTTGAACCCGAAATAACGCGACGCCTCGATATCCCCAACCGTCCCCCCATGCAGCAGCATCACGGTCCGTGAGCGGCCCTTCAGCACCTGATCGCAGGCCGCCGCTATCGCCGTGCCGATCTCGAATTCCGAGACTCCGCAAAACGCGGTTCGCGCCGAGTCGGGGACGTCCCGGCCGACCATCACGACCGACGTCCCGTTCTTGACCAGTCGATTGATCACCGGCGGCAGCGCGTAGGGATCGACCGGCATGATCACCATCGCCTGCGGCGGATGATGCAAAAACGTTTCGAGGATCAGCCGTTGCTCTTCCGCCGTCCGGTTCAGTGGCGCGCTGAGCTCCACGTGAACGTAGGGGAAGTTTCCCTCGAACTGCCGGATCGTCGCGCCGAGCACCGGCCACGTCTCGTCATCCTGCGAAGGGCCCACTACGAAGATTCGCACGTCGCGATCGGCGTTGCGGGCCTGCCCGAATCGGTCACAGGCAGCCGGCGACAGGAGCACCAGAATCGCCATTCGCGCGAGCCGGAATTTCGGGATCGCCGTCATTCCGCGCTTACTCCCCGGCGCTGCCTGGCCCGCCGGATTCTCGAAGGAGCGTCATTCGGCCGCAGACCCACGCCATCGCCATCCCCACCATTCCGCCGGCGCCGTCCGCCAGCCAATCCAGAAACTCACAGGATCGACCCACCCACGGCTGGGTCGCCTCGTCCATCGCCGCGTAGCTCGCCAACCCGACGTACCAGATCGAAAGGGCCCGCCACGATATTGTCCGACTCCATTCACCCTGCCGCCAGACCGCCAGCATTCCCAAAACGGCGAATCCGACAAAATGGAGCAGCTTGTCGTTGAATAACGGCGGGGACGGCGTGTCCGGCGGCGGCCTGTGGGTGACGAGAAACGCACAGATGACGCAGACCGCCAGAATCACCGTGCGCGGTGATCGGCGGGCGGGACTGACCGAGACGTTCACCGGGTCGAGCGCCATTAGCGAGCCGGGGCCGCGTCTTGTGAAATGTCGGAAGGCGTCGGGTCGTCGTCCGACGCCGGCGGCGGCCTGCCGATCGGCTGGGCGGCCGACTCCTGGCGACGGTTCAAGTCAATCGTCGTCGCCGGCGCCGAAGCGGAGATCGGCGTTTCGCCGGATTCGAGGATCGCCAAAAACTCGTCTGCCAGATCCTGATAATCCAACGCGCCGTTGCTGTTCGGCGCATACTCGAATATCGATTGTCCGTAGCTGGGGCTCTCCGCCAGCTTGATGTTCCGCCGAATCTTCGTCTCCATGATCCGGGCGTCGCGCCAGGGTGCAGGGGAATGACGGGCCGATTCCAGGAACAACCGCAGGTCCTCGACGACTTCGCCCGACAGCCGCGTTCCGGATTCATAAAGGCACATCACCATCGCGGTGACGGTCAGTCGCGGGTTGATCCGCTGGGAGACAAGTGCCACCGTTTCGAGGAGCTTGCCGACACCCTGCAGCGCCAAAAAATGGGGCTGCAGCGGAATCAACACCCGCGTCGCCGCCGCAAGGGCATTGAGAGTTAACAGGCCGAGCGACGGCGGGCAATCCATCACGATCAGGTCGAATGACCGCGTGCCGGCGCCCAGCGCGTCGCGCAGCACGACTTCGCGCCCGACCACGCTGACCAGCTCCATTTCCGCCGCCGCCAACTCGATCTGCGCCGGCAATACCGTGATCCCCCCGCAGCGCTCGCGAACGGCTTTTTCCAGCGGAAGGTTTTTCGTCAGCAATTCATAGGAACCGCCCGAGCCGGCCGAAGCGTCGAGCCCGAGGTGCGTCGTCAGATGGCCCTGCGGATCAAGATCGATGAGCAGGACCCGCCGCTGACGTCGCGCAAATGCCGCCCCGAGGTTGACGGACGTGGACGTCTTGCCGACGCCCCCTTTCTGGTTGATGACGGCGATGCACTCCATTGCAAGCGAAGGGCCCATCCGTTGGGTCGTGCGGCCGCGGCCGCGGTTCTGTCGCCCGAAGATTATAAGGATAGATGGAGCCGATTCACAAGCGGCCCAGCCGGTCGGCCTGTCGAGGGATGGCGGCGGGGGATCCATCTCGGCCGCGGGCGCGCGAGCGTGAAGCGCTAAAGCGGTGAAGCGCACGCGGGGCGCAAAAAAATGGAAGGTGCCGCCGTGGCTTGAGCACCTTCCATCGTTCATAAGGACTTCGCGATCGCGTAGTCCCGAGCGCTGCCAGCGGGCCGATCTAAAGTTTCAGACCTCGCGGCCAGCGCCCAAGTGTCCGTTGGCTGTTGGCTACTTCTTCCGTCGTTTCTTGGTGGCCTTCTTGCCGCCCTTTTTCGTAGCCTTCTTCTTGGTGGCGCCTTTCTTTCTGCGTTTAGCCATGAGCGTCACCTCCTTTCTGAGTTCAAGAGTCTAGAGTCACACAAGACCTTGTCAACAAGAAATTCGTTGACCGTCCACAATTTCTCTTCGGCCCCCAATCGTCGATGGCATGATAAAATTCACCTCGCGACCCGATGAGGCACTCAAATTGCCCGGCATCCGCGCGGTGATCTTCGATCTCGATGGCACGTTGATCGACTCGCTCGACGACATCACCGATGCGCTCAATCGGGGATTGCATCAGGTCGGTTCTCTCCGCGTCGACCGTGAAAGCGTGCGCGAATGGATCGGCGATGGCCTCGCCCATCTCTGCCGCCGCTCGCTTCGAAACGTCGACGTTCAGCGCCACGAAGCGCTCATTCATCGCGTGCGCAGCGCCTATCTTCAGCATTGCACCGACAAGACCGCGCCGTATCCCAACATCTTGAAAACACTGGAGTTACTAAATCGCCGCGGCATTCCTGCCTGCGTGCTTTCCAACAAACCGCACGAGCTGACTATCGAAATCGTCGCGCGCCTCGGGATGAACCGATGGTTTCGCCAGGTGCGGGGTTGCATCGACGAAAATCTGCGCAAGCCGTCGCCCGTGGCGGCGATCGAATTGGCCGCAATGATGGAATGGCCGCCGTCGCAAACACTGATGATCGGTGACGGCTCGACGGATATCCTCTGTGCGCACAACGCCGGCATGCAATCCGCCGCCGTCACCTGGGGATTTCGTGATCGGCCCGAGCTGGCGAAAACCGGTCCGGATTTTTTTCTCGACCACCCCCGAGAAATTCTCGATCTGATCGGCTGATTTTCACAATCTGTCGGGCTCGCGGCTCCGGCCGCCGCCGCCTCAGGGTCCGAACACCCGCCGCCCGTCGAACACCGGCCCCTCGCGACAACACAGCGCATAGCGCCAGCCAGATTCGCTGGCGTCGTCGCGCACGCGGACCACGCACGACTGGCAGGTCCCCATGCCGCAGGCCATGACTCTCTCCATCGCCAGCTCACACGGCACGTCGTAGCCCCGACAGAGCTCGGCCGTCGCGCGCAGCATCGCCTCCGGACCGCAGGCGTACACGACGCACCGACGGCCCGCCGGTGCAGACGAAAAAAAGTCCGCCAGGGCATCGGTCACACGTCCGCTAGTGCCGCACGAGCCGTCGTCCGTCGTGATGCACACGGGGATCTCGTCGCGCGAAAACTCCTCCGCGCACAGCGTCGCCTTGCCCGATCGATCCGGCTCGCTTCGCAGCGTCACCGGAAGCAGACCGCGGTGTCGCGCGCCGACCCAGGCGACGCAAAAATACCCATTTTTCTTGAGATATTCGCCCATCCAGCGGATCGGCGGCAGCCCCACGCCGCCGGCAACGAGCAGGGCGACGGCGCCGACCGGGGGCATGGAAAATCCGCTGCCCAGCGGCCCGAGAACATTGACTCCGTCACCGACCTTGCGCCGGCCAAGCCACTCCGTCCCCGGACCGACGACACGCCCGAGGAGATCGATTTCCGTGCCGCCATCGCGCCGGCGCAGGCCGCCGATGCTGAACGGTCGGCGCAGCATCGGTCCGTCATCGACGGCGCCCGATTGCGACGTTGGAGTAACCCGCGCGCCGTTGCCCGGAGCTCGGCAAAGGACCTGCACGAATTGTCCCGGAACGGCATCCGCAAAGCGCGGCAGCCGAAGCGTCAACTCGAAATGATCGGCGCAGACGTCGCGACGATGCACGACCTGCCCGTCAAAGATGCCGCGCTGCTCCGTCATTGTCACGATCCGGTTCGCCTGATCGCCGGAATGGCCGATTCATGGCGTGCTTCAAAAAAAAACCTCCGGATCAGAATGGATGTTCCGATCCGGAGGAGCGCCACGGCTAAAACAGCCGTTAATCGTGGTGATTCGCTTGCAATGTAAGATGTTGCACCCATGTGCATGCAACCGGGCTGACTCTAGCAAGCCGGAAAATGGCTGTCAACGATGGAAACAGTGATATTTTAGATTCCGTAATCTATTGTAATATATATGTTTATAGTCGTAGCGATGGGCCCGGTCACAACTTGTGCACGCATCGGAAGATGGAAGCGAATCGGCTGAAATCATTGGATAACGACGCTCAAGGCCGCAACATTACCCATTTTAACACCCCGGACAGTTTGCGATCGCAACTATATGCTAGTAAATGCGTTATAATTGTTTTCCACAGGGGCCGGGATGGGATCAAGCCGTTGTCGCCAAGCTGCGTTCCGCCCGCCAACGCCGCAGCCACGACCTTCGGCAATCGTCGGTTTCAGTTGCTCGCTCGGATGGATCGTGATGCCCGGCGCACTCGCCGTTCAATGCCGTTTTGGCGTCGGCCCCGCCGAATCGTTATTCTCAAAGCGATGAACGACTCACTCCGAATTCGATGACGGCCGCCGAGATCAATGTTTGACACCCTCTCCGATCGATTCAACGACGTTTTTCGCAAGCTCCGCGGCCGAGGCCGGATTAGCGAAGACAACGTGCGCGATGTCATGCGCGACGTGCAAACCGCGCTGCTGGAGGCCGACGTCCATCTCGACGTCGTGCGATCGTTCGTCAAGGAAGTGACTGAAAAAGCCATCGGCGCGGAAGTCATCAAGACGCTCCGCCCCGACGAGCTGATGGTGAAAATCGTCCACGACGAATTGATTCGACTCATGGGACCGGTCGACTCGCGGATACCGTGGGTCGCCGGGGCGCCGACGGTCATTCTCATGGCGGGCCTTCAGGGCTCGGGCAAGACGACGACCTGCGGCAAGCTGGCGAAATTCTGCATCGACCGCGACAAAAAGCCCCTCCTCGTCGCCGCCGACCTCAAGCGCCCCGCCGCCATCGATCAGCTCGAGGTGCTCGGGGAGCAACTGGGCGTACCCGTCCATACCGAGCGCGACCATCAAAACGCCGTGAAGGTCTGCCGAAACGGCGTGGCGGCGGCGGTGCGCCAGCTACGCGACGTCGTCATCCTCGATACCGCGGGGCGCCTGGCCATCGACGACGAGTTGATGCAGGAGGTCGCCAACATCGCCCAGACGGTCAGCCCGCACCAGATCTACCTGGTGCTCGACGCGATGACCGGACAGGACGCCGTCCAGACCGCGAAACACTTCAACGATCGCCTCGAGCTGGACGGCGTGATCTTCACCAAGTTCGATTCCGACACCCGCGGCGGCGCGATTCTCTCGGTCAAGAGCATCACCACCAAGCCAGTCAAGTTCATTGGCGTCGGCGAAAAGCTCGATCGCCTCGAGGAGTTTTACCCCGAGCGAATGGCCGGCCGCATCCTGGGCATGGGGGACATCGTGTCGCTCGTCGAGGGCGCCCAGCGGACGGTCGATGCCGAGGAAGCGGCCCTGCTCGAAACAAAAATGAAGAAGGGCCAGCTCACGCTGGACGACTTCATCGGCCAGATGGAAAAGGTCATGGGCGGCCGGTCGCTCAAGGACATGCTCAAGATGATCCCCGGCGTCGGCGGAATGATGCGTCAGGCCGACATGGAAATTGACGAGGGCGAAATCAAGCGGATGAAGGCGATCGTCCACTCGATGACCCCGGCCGAACGGGCCAATCCGAAGCTGCTGGATGGTTCGCGCCGCCGGCGGATCGCTCGCGGCAGCGGCACCGACACCGAGGACGTCGCCGGCCTCTGCAAGCAGTTTCTCCAGGCCCGCGACATGATGAAACACATGACCGGAATGTCGATCGCCGATCGAATGAAATTTGGCTCGCAAATGGCCCAGGTGTCGATGGCGGGCGGGAAGCTTCCGTCGTTCAAGTCTCCATCGCGCCCGCGGGTCAAGACGCATCGAAAGGACCGGCGCAAGGACCGCAAGCGCCGCAGCCGCTAGGCCTTGCCCGGGCAATCCTTCCCCCGTGGGGCCTGGGACTGGACCGGTGGGGCGCGGACGATGGAGATGAACTGTGCCACTGGCGGCGCTCAAAATCTTGCCAGGCGACGCGCCCCGATGGACCCGATGATCCCCCAGCCGTCACGCACTGCCCCGACCGATATCGCACCGTCGGGCCCGGCCGCCGCCGACGAAGAGATCTACTGCCCGATCTGCAACTACAACCTCACGGGCGTCCATTCCGGCCGCTGCCCCGAATGCGGCGCGTCGTTCGATCGAACGAGCATGTTGCGTGCCCAGAAGACCCACCAGATCACGTTGATTCCCTGGGACGACCCGGCGTCCATGTCGATTCTCGATCGCTTTCGCGCCACGCTCCTGGTCAGTCTGCTACGGCCGAGGAAGTTCGCCTTTGCCTTCAGCGTCCAGCCGCGAGAAAGCCGGGCCGCGTCCTTCGCGCTGCTGGTGGCGCTGCTTGCCGCGTCGGTGACGGTCGGATTCACCCTCGCGGTCCAGGCCCTGGCGCTGGCCGTTGGGCCCGGCGCGGTGCTCGGCGGCGCCGCGAGCCAACTGGCGCTGACCGTCATGGCCGTGCCGTTGTCCGTGGCGGGTTCGATCGCCCTGACGGCCTTTCTCGCGGCGACGACGCTATTCGTACTCTGCCCCCACTATGACGGGCGAAGGCGTTTCGCTCCCTGGCTGTCCATCTCGGCGTATGCGTCGGCACACTTCCTGCTCTCCTTGCCGGCGCTGCCCGTGCTCTACGCGCTGACCTTTCGTTTCGCCTACGAGTTGCCCAGCGCGCTGCTCCTCAGTTGGATGGTTTGTTGGGTCGCCGGCGGCCTGCTGGCGTTCTTCACGCTGATGTCCGTGGTGGAGCATCGCGCCGGCGGCGACGGCCGCCGTTGGCTCGCGGGCGTCGTGTTGTTCCTGATCTATGCACTCGGGCCCGTCGCGGTGCAGATAGTGACGATCGCCGTCGCGACGGCCGTCAGTCTCCTGTTGAGCCCCTGAGGCACGCGACATGCGGGCGACGGTGTACGTCGTGTGCCGCGCCGCGATATTGGCGGCGTATGCGAAAGCGCTGTATCGTTTTGACGGTTACCTGGGAGGGCCTGTTCACGTGGGCGCGCCAAAACCGGTCAGTCTGAATCTCAACGTGAGGGGGATGGGTCAATCCGCAACCCTCGAAATCAAGGAGAAGTGCCGCGCGCTTCGCGACGAGGGGCGGCGCGTATACGACTTCGGACTGGGACAGTCCCCGTTTCCCGTCCCGGCGGGAGTGGTCGAGGCCCTGCGCGTGGCGGCGCCGGAAAAGGACTATCTGCCGGTCAAGGGACTGCCCGCCCTGCGCGAGGCCGTGGCGGCCTATCACCGCAAAAAGGACGACGTCGACGCCCATGCCGACGGCGTGATCGTCGGGCCGGGATCCAAGGAATTGATGTTCCTGCTTCAGCTTGTCTATTACGGCGAGATCATTTTGACGACGCCCTGCTGGGTCACGTACTGGCCGCAGGCCCGGATCATCGGGCGGCGGATCAGTCTCATTCACACGGACTACGAGACGCATTGGAAAACGGATGCCGAGCGACTGGAGCAGTCCTTCACCAGCGTCGGCGACGACTTTCGCCCTCGGCTGCTCGTGATGAATTACCCCGCCAATCCGACGGGCCAGACCTACGGCGAACTCGAGCTCCGTGACATCGCCGAAGTCCTTCGGAAATACGAAGTGATCGTCATGTCGGATGAGATCTACGGCCAGCTCCACTTCAAAGGCGAGCACACCTCGATCGCCCGGTTCTATCCCGAGGGGACGATCGTCAGCTCCGGCCTGTCGAAATGGTGCGGCGCCGGCGGCTGGCGGCTGGGGACGTTCACCTTTCCGCGAAACCTGGACTGGCTGGTCAACGCCATGGCCGCCGTGGCCAGCGAAACGTACACCTCGGTCTGCGCCCCCGTGCAATACGCGGCGATTCAGGCGTTTCAATGCGGCGTGGACATCGAACGCTACCTCTGGCACGCCCGGCGCGTGCTCGCGTGGATCGCCGGGCAAAGTACGGCCATTCTCGGCGCCGCCGGCATTCGCGTGCATCCGCCGGCGGCCGGGTTCTATCTCTATCTGGACTTTTCACGAATCGCGGCCGGCATGGCGTCGCGGGGGATCGACAGCGGCCGATCGCTCTGCCAGCGACTCCTGGATGAGACCGGCGTCGCCATTCTGCCTGGCGACGCATTCGGGCGAAGCCGCGGCGACCTGACGGCCCGTCTGGCGTTTGTCGATTTCGACGGCGCCAAGGCCATGGCCGAGAGTGAAACGGTGCCGCTCGACTGCCCGCCGCCGGAATCGCTGCTCCGACGCTGCTGCGGCCATCTCCTCGAAGGCGTGCAGCGCATCGCCGACTGGGCGCGGACCGAGCCGCTGCCGGAGCGGACCGAGTCCTATTCGAGAGCCGAAACCTGAAACGAAAGCTGCTCGAGTTGCACGGCGAGATCGACGGCGGTCACGGCGGCGGTCGCAGTGACGTGAATGCTGACCGGGGCGAAGTTGAGAATCCCGCGCACCCCGGCCCCGACCAGCGCGTCGGCAACGCCCTGGGCGGCGTGCGCCGGCACGGCGACGATCGCCAGCCGAATGTCCTTCTCGCGCACGGCGATCGGGATGTCGCAGACCGGCCGGATAAAGATCGCGGGAAACGCCGGGATCGGCCTGCCAATCTTCTCGGGATCGTCGTCGAAGACCGCGCAAAGTCGAAACCCCTTCTTGGCGAAGCCCCGATAGGCCGACAGCGCCATGCCGAGGTTGCCCGCCCCGACGAGTAAGACGTTCCATGTGCGGTCCGTCCCGAGAATGCGCCGGATTCGCCCCATCAGCGCTTCGATGTCGTAGCCGATGCCCGGCTTTCCGAATTGTCCGAAGTAGGCGAGGTCCTTGCGTATCTGCGTGGCGGTGAGCTTCAGGGCGTCGCCCAACTGCCGCGAGGAAACCGTCCGCCGGTCCGCCTGGCGCAGGTTCTCGAGTTCGCGCAGGTACAAGCTAAGCCGATGGACGGCCGGTGCGGGAATGTCGGAGGACTTCACGAATGATCCCCAAGGGATTCTGGCGCGATTATCGGCTGCCCCCGAGAAGCGCGGATGTTACGAGGATTATCGGATTTGCTCAAGCACGCGATCGATCGGACGCGGGCCCGGCGCCGGATGGAGGCCCCAAACGCCGTTCCGTCTTGACACTTTGCGGCCCGTCCGGCTACGGTTGATTGATAGAATTGCCTTCCCGGAGGGGGTCGTCGCACGCCGGAGCCGCGGTTGCCGGTCGGCGTTGAAGCGGCGGGCCGGCGACCTTCGGACGTTGAAGGCACGGCCGATCGCCGGGGGCTTCGTTTCTCCCATGACAAAACGTGGCATCAACTTGGTCGTCGCGGTTGTCGTGACCCTGGCAGGCGCTTCGACATCCGCGCGGGCCCAGGATCGTATTGCCAATCTCCTGGCCCAACCGACCTTGTCGAGTCAGGATCGGGCCGTGATCCAGGCCGAAGTCGCCCAGCGGGTCGACCGATTGGAAAAGGCGTCGACGCCATCGAGTCGGGAGGAGGCGCGGAGCCGCCTGACCGACGTGGTGTCCAGGGGCAAGCCCTCGCCGGCGGGCCTCGATGCCTACGCCAACATCTGTTCCGATGAATTGCTGCGGTTGGTCTCCAATGACGGTTTCGAAAACCGCCTTGACGCGATGTTGGTGCTCTCGACGCTGGACCACGCCAGTAGCGGGCGGACCATCGCACGAGGTCTGCGTTCCGATGACGCCGCCATCCGGCTGATGTCGGCGCGGGGTTTGCAGAGGATGCACCGCAAACTCGCCGCCGACCCTTCGGCCTGCCGTGTGGTTCTCGAAGAACTTGGCCGGGCCGGCTCGCGCGAAACCGACGGCGTGGTCCTTGAAGTCCTCTACCAGGCCCTGGATTTTCCTTCCGACGTTCCGGATTTCTCGTTGGGCAGGGAGGCCGCGACGGCGCTGGCGGATACAGTCAAGGGACGCGCCGAGCAGTTGGGCGCGGGGAAACGCGACGAATATCGCGATGCCCTCGCCATCCGGATGGCCAAGACCATTCACGCTTCCGCCCCGCAAATTCAGCAACGGCAGCTTCGCGTGGCGTTCGGCGAATTGATCAACATTCTGGTCGGTCGGTTCTTCGCGCGGGACACGGCTTCGGAATACCGTTGCACGCTGGCTGAGCTCATCAGGGACTTGGAATCCCAGCTCAGAGCGATGATGAAGGACGCCGGCAAGTCGGCCCCGTCCGGCAGCATCGCGGTGGACTGCAAGGCCGACCTCAAACAGCAGGAACCCGCGGCCCGCAAGGCGACCGAGTCCCTGATCCAGGCCCTGCCCTGACCCATTGCGCCATTCCCTGATCTTCGTTGCACTCCAGCGATGCGATCGAGACTGACGGATCTCGCGAGTTGTCGGCCGATCATATTGCTAACCCGTTTCTAATAAATGCGTTACGATAAACAATCGCAGTCGCTCACCGATGGGGGTCCTCCGGGCTGTCGCAGCTTGCGTCGAAGATCGCCGGCCTGCCCCATTCAACCTCCCCCGGAGGGGTTGCCATCTGCCGCGCCGCCGTGAGACGGGACCGCGGGAGCCGTTTTCATTCCCGTGGCGGGAATCCCTCCTCGCAGTGGGCCGGAAGAGGTTGCCAGTTGTCGCTACGGGCTCTAGATTCGCCCGTGCACAGCGACCTGCTAGGCCCGGTCCTCGCGGAATCGTGGAGAAATGACGGAGCCAGCGTTTTGCCATTTATCGTCTCGCCGATCGATCCCGGCCGTGGCGGGGCTCCTCCTGCTCGCGTCTTCGGGAGGTGCCTTGCGCGCCGATCCGCTCAAGGTGATCCCGGCCGGCGTTCCCGGCGTCGTTGTCTTTCCCGACTTGGCTCGCGCCGTCGAGCATTGGAATCTTCTTGTCCGCGAGGTGCATCCGGACGCCGACGGACTGTCGGTCGAGGATTTCACCGCCGATGCGTTTCCCGAGCAGAAGATGTGGGATCCGGCCGGCGCGGTGGCCTTCGTGTTGGCCCGACCGGAGTGTCGATGGCGCTCGCTGGTCGTGGTCTTCAAGCCGGCGGACGCTGGGCGGATCCTCAAGAACGTCGGCGGCCGGAAGGGGCGCATCAATCGATGCGACGGTCCCAACGGGCGCTACTACCTCATGATCCAAGACGACGTGGGATTCATCAGCGAACGCCGGCGCTCGATTCGCACGGTGGCGCTATCGAATCGTCCGTCGTTGGCAAAATCCCTCGACCGCCGCGAACTGGAAATGTACCGCCGCGGTGATGTCTTCGCCCGATTCTCCCTTTCCCAATTTCGGGCAAGCGTTCAGCGATACGTCGGCGTCGCGCTGGCCATGGCGCGGTTCGGCATGGCGTCCGGCGGCGTCCAGAATGAATCGTCGGCCCAGGTCGTGGACGCCATGTTTCAGTGGATCACCGAACGCTTCCGATCGCTCGTGCTCCAATTGGAGACGATCGCCGTGTCGGTGGACGTGACGGACGAGCGATACTGTCTTTCGCATCATCTGCGGTTCGCCCCCGACGGCGCCGTCGCCGGTGCCCTGTCTCGGGTCCGAAGCGAAGAACATGCCCTGCTGGAATCGCTGCCGGATCGGCCGTTTTTCGTCATGGGCGGCGCCAACTGGAAAAGCCCCGTCGGCGATTCGATCACCGTGGCCCTGACAGAAGACGTCTTCGACCACATCGCCGAAGGCATGAGCCGGGGCGACCGGGAAAAGCTGATCAAGGAAGTCCGGGGTTGCTACGGCCAGATGAGCGGCTCGACGTTTCTCGTCGGACCGTCCGGCAGCGGCGGGTTACCGCTCTGGCTGGTCGGCGGTTATTTCGTGCAGTGCGCGGAGACCGCTGTCGAGCAGTTCTGCTTCATGCAGGAAAACGCCGGCGAGACCATGGGGGCCCTCTTGACGGGCTCCAGCTTCTTCGGCGTTTTCGAGGACCGCACGGCAGGAGGCGTTTCATTCAAGGACATGCCCTTCGACCCCGCGAAAATGCGCGAGCCGGTCCGGCAGCAGACCGTCGCGATGTACGGGGCGAATCCGCGGTATCAGGTCGCCGCCGGCGGGCCCAGCGAGGTGGTTTATTACATGGGCTCATCGCTGGATGGGATCTGCGGATACCTGTCCGAGCGCAAGGCCGGCACGACGCTGGACAGAAACCGCGACGTCTCGCGGATGGTGGCCTGGCTGCCCGAGAATCCCAATATCGTCGTCGTCATCGACCTCGGCACGGTCATCGGGAGTCTGCCCTCGCTGATGGCCCTGGCGGAGGATCAGGTCGACGAGAAAGAGGGCGGCCCGGCCCGGATCGGAACGGGCGCCGCGCCGATGGCCGCCAAAGGCCTGTTGATCGGCTGGGGTGTGAAGGTCGGCGACGGCACGCTCTCCGGTCAGGTCGCCGTGGCGCGGAACGACATCGAAAAGGCGATCCAACTGGTCAGGAAAACGAAATATCGCGACGCGGCAGCGTCCGAGTAACATGACGTTAACGGCGCGTCCGAAATCGGCGAACCGTCGTTGACAGGGATGGCGGGCGCGCGTCCGCTTCCAACAGGCAACGATCGGATAAGTAATTCCGACCCGGCAGGCCAGCCGATAACGGGTTGCGGCAGCCAACCTAGACGCCCAAACCCACAGGAGATCAATATGATTTTTCAAAAGAGGACTCTCGTAGTTGCTGTTGCGGCGGCCTTCGTCGCGTCGTTGGCGGCGCCTTCGCCTTCCCGGGCCGGCGCCGAAGACATTCTCAAGCTGATTCCTTCCGACGCATGGGGCTTCGCGTATCTCGGCTCCTTGCAGCGGGTGGACGAAAAGGCGGAATTGCTGAACAAGACGCTCGGACTTCAGATTCCCACGCCGGTCACGGCGATGATGCTCGCGCCGATGGGTCTCGGCGAATCGATCGACCTGACGGCGCCCGTCTGCGCGGTCATGATGGACGTGCAGAAGTTCGGCGGTCCGCAGCAATCGGCCGTTCTGATGGTGACCGCCAAGGATGCCAAGGGAATGCTCGCCAACCTCCAGGGCGAGGAGCAGGAAGACGGGATGTTCAAGTGCATGGTCATGGGCGAGCCGGCTTTCGCGTCGGTGAAAGACAACATCGTCGTGCTCGGCCCCAGCAAGGAATGCGTGACAGAGGTCGCCAGGTCCAAGAAGACCATGGGCGCATCCTTCGCCAAGTGCCGGATCAACGCACTGAAAAAGAGCGACGTGTTTATCAGCGTCTCGATGAGCGCCGTCGTCGGCGCCTACAAGGACATGTTCCTGCCCATGGTGCAGATGATGATGGCGGCGCAGGATCCCGAGGGCAAGCAGGTCAATGTCCTCGTCAAGGTCCTGACCGAGACCGAGGCCCTGGACCTGTCGTTTCTCTTTGACGACGGCGGCCTGTCACTCAAGTTCCTGATGGCCCCGAAAAAGGACTCCGATTTTGAGAAACTCATGGCCGACGAGAAAACCACGAGCGACTCCCTCGTGGGGCTCCTGCCGAAGGAAAAATTCCTCCTGACCTTCGGTGGAATCGCCGCGCACAGCAAGCACGAGGAGAAGTTCGCTGCCGGCGGGGGGCTCACGGACCTGATCAAGATGAGCGGGATGGAGGGGATCGACGAAAAGGCCGTCGAGCGGTTAAAAGTCGCCGTCAATGAACTGACCGAGTCCATCCAGCAGTACGCGATCAGTTTCAGTTCCCTTCCCGACGGCGCCGAGGGCATGATCGGCATGGCGATGGTGGCCAGGACCGACGATTCGGCCGAGTTCGTCAAGGGCGTCCGCGATGCCTACGAAACGATCTGGAAAGTGACCGACGATGAGGACGTGTCCAGCATCAAGGAAGGGATTTCCCATACCCCGGACGCCGAGACGGTCGGCGGCCACAAGGTCGACACGATCAAGGTCGATCTGGAGAAGCTGGCGGAAATCGGCGAGGCCGACGAGCAGGAGTTGGCAAAGGCCCAGTCCGTGCTCGGCAAGGAGTGCGTCCTGCGCTTCGGCCAGGCCGGTTCGAATCACGTCGTCTTCGCCCTGGGTGGCGGAAAGGCCTGCTTCGAGAGCATCTGCAAGGCCGCCGCGTCCAGCGACGGACTGTCCAGCGACAAGGGCATCTCGTCCGTCTCCGAGTCCCTGCCGACGCCGAGGGCGTCGGAGTTCTATATCGCCGTGGACAACGTCCTTCAGTGCGTCAACATGATCGCCAAGTCGATCGGCGAAGAGGCCCTGCCGGTGGAAATCCCCACGGTGGACTCCCCCCTGGCCGGCGCCGGCACGGTCGAGGACAACGTCATGCGCGTCGAGCTGCTCGTGCCGATGAAACTCATCAAGGCCGGCAAGGAAGTTTTTGACAGTTACACCGCCGCCTCCGACAGCGAGGACTTCGACGAATTCGAGGAAGCGGACGAGGAAGCGGACGAGGAAGGCGACGGGGGCGATGACGAATCCGGCGGCGACCCCGAGGATGACGGCGGGGAGTGATCTCCGCAAACGTCCTTCGCCGCTGAATCAACAGTCAGTCGTGCAATGGGGTCGGCGTCGCCATTTGACGCCGGCCCTTTTCTTCTGTGGGATAGATCGGCCGCGGAGTTGTGCCATGAAACTCTACACGCGCAGGGGCGACGGTGGACGCACTTCGCTGTTTGACGGCCACGATCTGCCCAAGGACCACGACCGCATCGCTGCCTACGGTGACGTGGACGAGCTCAACGCCCACGTCGGCCTGGCGGCCGCGATGGCCCGCGACAAGCCGGCCGTCGAGATTCGAGAATCGCTGCACGGACGACTGCAACAGGTCTCCGGCGATCTCTTTTGCGTCGGCGCCGAGCTGGCGACGCGCGACCCGGCGTCCCGCGGGGATCGGATTCCCTCCGTCGGCGAGGCCGACATCAAGCGCCTGGAATCGTGGATCGACGAGTCGTGCGAACGCGCTCCCGCCCTGAAGACATTCGTCCTTCCCGGCGGCGACGCCCTGTCGGCCCAACTGCACGTCTGCCGCACGGTCTGCCGCCGCGCCGAGCGACAGGTCGTCCGCCTTTCCTCTTCGGAATCACTTCGCGGCGAGCCGCTCGTCTATCTCAACCGCCTCAGCGACCTGTTCTTCGCCTGGGCCCGCGAGGTCAACGCCGTCACCGGCCGCGGCGACGAGCCGTGGATCAATCCGAAAAGCAGGTCGTGAACGCACGATCGCGCGGTGATGAGTCGCTTGTGAGAGAATCCCTCTCGCTTGTGCCCGAATCCGTTCTCGCACCCGCACATCAAATGATTCGTCGGGCCCGCCGGCGCCGTCCGGCTCTCCCCACTTTCCAGCCGACCAGCATGAGCGGCATCATCATCGGCGTGGTGCTGTTGCCGCAGCAGTCCTGGCAGGCGTTGCCGATGCCGTTGCCGTCGTCGTCCGCTTGGTCGGGATTGGCAACGGTGAGACAGTTGTCGATGCAGTCGGCCACGCCGTCGCTATCCCCGTCGGTGTCGGGGCTGCCGCAGCCGCACTGGCCGGGGTCGGTCTTGTTTGTGTCGGTCGGACAGCCGTCGGCGTCGTTGGCTGTGCCGTCGCCATCGTTGTCGAAGGCCGCGTTGTCGCAGACGTCGCCCACGCCGTCGCCGTCGGTGTCGGTCTGATCGGTGTTGGTGACGAACGGGCAGTTGTCATCGGCGTCGCCTGCGCCGTCGCCGTCGCCGTCGTTGTCGAAGACCAGGAATGTAGGCCCATTCAGCCCGCCGGCGCCGGCAGAGACAAAGGCGTCGATAAAGGCGCCGGACTCGCCATTGTAGCGTAGGACGTTGTCGGTGTTTCGACTGCTGACGTACAGGTTGCCGTCCGGGCCGAATACTAGGCCGCGCGGCCCATCCAGCCCGCCGCCGCCGGCAGGGACAAAGGCATCGATGAAGGCGCCGGTCGCGCCGTTGTAACGCGGGACGCTGTCCGAAATCCCACTGCTGACGTACAGGTTGCCGTCCGGGCCAAAAATCAAGTCGCGAGGCCCATCGAGCCCGCCGCCGGCGGCCGGGATAAACGCGTCAACGAAGTCGCCGGTCGCGCCGTCGTAGCGCAGAACGCTGTCGGTGTCGAAACTGCTGACGTACAGGTTGCCGTCCGGGCCGAAGACCAGGCCCTGGGGACTATCCAGCCCGCCGTCGCCCGCGGTGACGAAGGCGTCGATGAATCCGCCGGTCACGCCGTTGTAGCGCAGGACGCTATCGGTGCTAAAGCTGCTGACGTACAGATTGCCTTCGGGTCCGAAGACCAGACCCTCGGGTCCATCCAGCCCGCCGCCGGCGGCGGTGGCAAAGGCGTCGATGAGAGCGCCGGTCACGCCGTTGTAGCGCAGGACGCTATCGGTGCTAAAGCTGCTGACGTACAGATTGCCGTCCGGGCCGAAGACCAGGCCAATCGGAAATTCCAACCCCCCGCTGGCGGTGGGGACGAAGGCGTCGCTGAACGCCCCCGTCTCGCCGTTGTAGCGCAGGACGCTGTTCGTGCCGACACTGCTGACGAGCACCCGGACCGGCTGGGCCGTGACGCTGGCGGCGGCGCTGAACACCCAGATCGCCGCCCACGCGAGGGCACACTTGCCGCCCACGCCCGAGACACGATTCTTCGTCGTAATGTGATCGGATTGCCACATGGTCCATCGCTCCTTTTGCATCATTTACTCCGCATATGCGCCCGACTTCGAGTCATGCCCGGGTGCAACGAAATGCTCTTGCATCCGACCCTCCCCCAGGTCAGGCGGAGAGAGTCAATGGAATCAGCGGCGGCGCGGTAGTCTGCGTCGCCTGCCGCGGCCTGGGCCCAGCTTCCATCCGACCAGCATGATCGGCATTATCATCGCGAGCGCCGGCACGCCGCATCGAAGCGTTGTGAGAATTCAGGAAGTCCATCTGCGGCCTCGATTCAGGATCGAATCACGATGATGGGAATGGTTCATCGCTGTGGCTCTCCGGACTCCGTGCGGACGGCCAATGGCGGTTCAGCCGCCTGATCCTATCCGGCCCGCCGTCCGAAGGAGTTGAATTGCGAGGAAACTTAGATTAACCGATCGGGGTGCCCGATTCCAGTTGTCCGCACACTGAGCCGTGCTGGTGGAATTGGCAGCGCTCGGCAGCCCGGTCATCGCGGACGTTTCGCGTCTAAAACGCCTTGATCCGCAACTGCCCCTTCTTCGCGAGATCGAGAACTTCGCGCATGTCGTCGAGCATCTTGGTGAGCCGCCTGGCGCTGAGGACCATCTCCTCGTAGAGGCGGTTGTCGTTGAGCAGCAGGCCGGCCGTGCCGCTCTTGCTGTTCAGAGCGATCATCGTCTCGTCCATCCGCGCGAGAACCGCCGAGAGCTGGTCGCCGGCGGCCGTGAGGTTCTTGAGCAGTTGGTCCAGGTCGCGGGCAACGGTCTTCCCCTCTTCGGTCATGTCGCGAATATTCTCCATCGTCGTCACGCCGGTCTCCGACATGGTTCGCGCGTTGGCCATCAGCGCCGCGATGTTCTCCTGGTTCGTCCTGTTCCCCATGACGATCTCGATGGATTGGAGCACCTTGTCGAAGCGCTGAACCAGCGTATCGAGGTTGGCGGTGACCGATTGTGCGTCCACGTCCTGGATCGACCGCGCCTCGAGCAGCCGGTTGAGATTGTCGGCTACGGGCTTCAGCGCCGACGCCAGCTCACCGATATTGAAGGTGGCCTCCTTGAAGAAACTCTGCGTCTCCGGCGGCAGGAGCTGATCGAGCATGGGCAGGACGCGCCCCGGTATCTCGGCCGTGCCGTCGCGGGGCAGTGGCTCGCGCACCGAAGGGTCCACCACGCGGATCACCACCGGCGGCTTGCCGATGCCCATGATGTTGGGCGAGACGACCATTTCGCAGCCCGAGGGCAGGTCGTAGTCGTCCACGGCGACGACGACGATGACCCCGTCCTGGAGGGCATCGTCGTTGATAAACCGCAGGTCGGTCGTTTCGCCGATTCGCTTGCCGTTCAGCGTGACCGTTTGCCCCTGCTGGACGCCCTGTACGCCGCCTTTGAAGACGACGTTCAGCTCGTAGGTGTCCGTCAACAGCCGCCGCCCACCGCCGAACGCCATCACCAGGCCGCCCATGACGACGATGGCGGCGATGACGAACACGGCCACGATGAACTTCTTGCTTGAATCCGGCATGGATGCCCTCGGGTATTTCAACGCGAGCGTCGCCGACGCTCGTTTCTGCCATGTCTCGGCGGCGGCGCCTTCCGCCGGCTCATCCCTGGTCCAGCGCCTCCAGGTCCTCGCGGTTGGCGTGGCCGTCGACGAATCGGCGAACGCGGGCGTCGTCGCATCGGCGATACCAGTCCGGGTCGTTGTCGGCGATGATTTCGCCCCGGTGCAGCATGACGATTCGATCGGCGACCTTGTACGCGCTGGTCATGTCGTGCGTCACCACCACGCCGGTGACGTGCAACTCTCTCTTGAGCTTGAGGATCAGTTCGTTGATCACGTCGGCGCGGACCGGATCGAGACCCGTCGTCGGCTCATCGTAAAGGACCACCTCGGGGTTCAGGGCAATAGCCCGGGCCAGGGCGACGCGCTTTCTCTGCCCGCCGGAGATTTCTCCCGGCTTTCGGTGCTGCAAGCCGTCGAGCCCGACCATGCGCAGTTTCTGTGCCACCACGTCGCGCAGCGCCTCCGGCGACTTGTCGGTGTGCTGGGTCAGGGGGAAGGCCACGTTCTCCTCAATCGTCATCGAGTCGAACAGCGCGCCCATCTGAAAGAGCAGCCCGAACCTGCGGCGGACATCGACGAGGCGCGATTCCGACTGGTTGTCGACGCGCCGGCCGTGGAAGAGCACCTCGCCGGCATCGGGCCGCAACAGCACGACGATGTGCTTGAGCAGAACGCTCTTGCCGGTGCCGGACTCGCCGATGACCACGGTCGTCTGACCCGCGTTGAGCGTCAGATCGATGCCGCCCAGGACCGTCAGCGCCCCGAAGCGCTTCGCGACTCCGCGGAGTTCGATGATCGCCCCATTGTTGTCGTGTCTGTCGTTCACGAGCGGGCATCTCATAGAAAGCTTCTGAAGCCGTAGATGCGGATGCTGATCGTCTGCAACAACTCGGCCAGGAAATAGTCCAGGGCGAGGATGGCGATGAACGAGGCGACAAATGCCTCCGTGCAGGCCCGGCCGACGCCCTCGGCGCCGGGACGGCAGTAAAAACCCTTGAAGCAACTGATCAACCCCAGGGCCCCCCCGAAGAAAAACGCCTTGAGCACGCCGCTGAACAGATCGAAATTGTCGACCGTCATCTGCGTATATTCCCAGTACGGCCCGCTGTCCACGCCGCGCTGCACCACCGAGATGAACCATCCGCCCAGTGAGCCGGTCATGTCGGCGTACAGCGTCAGAACCGGCGTCAGGAGGATGCAGGCCAGCACGCGGGGAACGACCAGGTAGCGGATCGGGTCCACGCCCATCGCGCGCAGGGCGTCGATCTGTTCCGTGACCTTCATCGTGCCCAGTTCCGCCGTCAGCGCCCCGCCCACACGGCCCGCCAGCATGATCCCCGCCAGCACCGGGCCCAGCTCGCGGACGACGGAGATATTCACAACGGCCCCCATGCGTTCCTCGAGACCCACGGCCCGGAACTGCTCGATGGCCTGGACCGCCAGGACCATGCCGACGAATGCCCCGGTGATCAGAATGACCGGAAGGGATTGGACGCCAACCTCGAACAATTGCGGCATCAGCAGTCGGTGAAGGGCGCGGCGGAAGGCGTCAGCGGCGATCCAGCGAAGGGAGTGTCCGCAGAATATGCAGAATTCACCGAAGCGATCCAATAGATCGCGCAGGGCCTGCACTCGTCCCCCCCTGGCTGCGACCGGCGCGTCGGACACGCGGATTCTCCTCGGGCGAAACGCCTTTCCTGCACGAAACGCACTTCTTGCGCGCCGGAGCACTTGTACGCGCCGCGCCGGGGGCTGTCAATTGTTTGTAGTCCAACGCGCCGCCGCAGGTTGCAGCGATCGGGTTTGGATGGGGGCGGATTTCCGCGGGTCCGTGCGCCGATGGGCTGCCGCGGCGGCAAGCGGTGCGCCGACGACGCGGCGCGCGGCGGCGGGCGCCTAATCCGCCAGTGAGCATTGCAGTTTGCGCAGCGCTTCGCCTTCGAGCTGCCGCACGCGCTCGCGGGTCAGGCCGATCTGGGCGCCGATCTCCTTGAAGGTCATCGGCTCCTTGTCGGTCAGGCCGTAGCGCAGACGGAGAATCTGGGCCTCGCGCGGCGTCAGCTTCTCAACGAGCTTCTTGATGAACTCGGCCTCCTCGCCGTTGAAGACCGCGTCCTCGGGCGCCGGAGATTTCTCATCGGCCAACAGGTCGGAAAGCAGTAGGCCGGATTCGTCCGTGGCCGATTGCGTCGGGGCGCTGAATGCCCGGATGGCCCGCTTGACGATCCGAACCTTGCGCTCGGGCAGCTCCATCGCCTCGGCGATCTCCTGCATCGTCGGGGGCCGATTGAGCGTGTCGGCGAGCTCGGCGTTGACCTGTTTCCACCGCGAGATCAACTCGACCATGTACGCCGGGATATGCACCGGCTGAAGCGTGTTGATCAGGGCCCGTTTGATCGCCTGCTTGATCCACCACCCGGCGTAGGTGCTGAAGCGGGCGCCCATGTCCGGGTCGAATCCCTCGACCGCCCGCAGCAGCCCCAGATTACCCTCTTCGATCAGATCGGAAAGCGGCACGCCCCGATTGCCGTAGGCCTTCGCGATGTTCACCACCAGACGCAGGTTGGACCGGATCATCCGCTCGCGGGCCGCAATGGCTGCCTGTTCGAGGTCTTCCTTCTCGGCAAGTCCGACCTCGCCATTCCTGAAGCGAACGGCCGCGGCGGTCCCCCGCGTAATCGTCCGCGCGAGGTCCTTCTCCTCGTCCGCCGTCAGCAGGGCGGACTCGTTGATCTGCCTGAGGTACTGCTGTAATCCGGGCTCGCCGCGAATCGTCAGGGCCTCCCCAAAGATATCATGCGGTCATGACTCGTGAACTGCGATCGAACGATACGATAGCGTATTGATCGGCTTTCCCATCTTCCTATTCACCGGAAATCCCCTCGATGGCCGTGCATTGTCAACCGCGCCCCATCACGCCCGGCGATACCGGATCATTTTAGGACGATGACCCGGCCGCCGGACCGAAAACCGTGGCGCCGCCGGATTCCTGCCATGCTCCGCGGGTAACAACGACGGAATCGACGCCCATGGACGACCCTGATCGAATTGGCAGCTTTCCTTGCCCGGTTCACCCGACGCCGCCGAGGTCCTCCTCATCGGATGTTCATTCGGCAGGACTTTGCGCGTCCGACTCCGACGCGGCCGTTTCGGAATCGCCCGGCGTCTCTGCCGCGCGTTCGTCCGCCTCGCCGTCGGAATCCGCATTGGAGGCGCTCTCATGGAGCAGCGGGGTCCCCTTGATCAGGTCGGTCGTTTCCTCGCCGCTGCTGCCGTGCAGGCCGCCGCGCCGCGCCCTGGGTTGCCCGCCCCTGCCGGCTCCGCCTTCGCCGGTTGCGTCGGATGCCCAGTCGGCGCGCTTCTTGGACAGACCGATCTTGCGTTCGGCAGTATCAACGCGGAGGATCTTGACCTCGAGCTCCTGCCCGATTTCGACTTCCTTGTGCGGGTCCTCGATCCGGTGATCGGTCAGCTCGGACACGTGCAGCAGGCCTTCGAGGTCTTCTTCCAGCTCGATGAAGACGCCGAAATTCGTGATCTTGGTCACCTTGCCCTTGACGATCATGCCGGGAATGTAGCGATCGGGCACCGCGTGCAGCCAGGGGTCCTCGGTCAACTGCTTGAGCCCGAGGGCGATCCGCTGCTTCTCCTGATCCACGGCCAGGACGACGCACTTCACCTCGTCGCCCTTCTTGATCATCTCCGACGGATGGCCGACCTTCTTGGTCCAGCTCATGTCCGATACGTGGAGCAGGCCGTCGATGCCCTCTTCGATCTCGATGAAGGCGCCGTAGCTCGTGAGATTGCGAACGGCCCCGCTGACCACCGTATTCGGCGGGTACTTCTCGGCGACGTGGGTCCAGGGGTTGGCGGACGTCTGCTTGATGCCGAGGGAGATTTCCTGCTTCTCTTTGTTGATCTCGAGAACGACCACGTCGATTTCCTCGCCGGACGTCAGCATCTCTGAAGGATGCGTGATGCGGCGCGTCCACGACATTTCCGAGATGTGGACTAGGCCCTCGATCCCGCTTTCCAGCCGGACGAAGGCGCCGTAGTTGGTCAGACTGACGATCGTCCCGCGAATCCTGGCGCCGATGGGGTATTTCTTCTCGACCTCGTCCCACGGGTTCACCAGCGTTTGCTTCAGGCCCAGGGCGATCTTCTCCTTCTCCTTGTCGACCGCGAGAACCTTGACCTTGATCTTCTGATCGACCTTGAGCAATTCACTCGGGTGCCCGACGCGGTCCCAGCTCATGTCGGTGATGTGCAACAGTCCGTCGATGCCGCCGAGGTCGATGAATGCGCCGAAATCGGCGATGTTCTTGATGACGCCCTCGCGGATCTGGCCCACCTCGATCTCGTTCATGAGGTTGGCCTTCGCTTCGGCCCGTTCGCATTCGATGAGCTTGCGACGGGAAATGACGATGTTGCGCCGCTCGATGTCGATCTTGAGCACGACCGCCTCGATCGTCTTGCCGAGGAAAATACCGACGTCGCCGGGCCGCCGCGTGTCGATCTGGCTGGCCGGCAGGAACACGGGAACGCCGATGTCAACCAGTAGCCCGCCCTTGATCTTGCGCGTGCACTTGCCGGAGACCTTCTGGCCCTCCTTGCAGTCGCTCAGGATCCGCTCCCAGCCGCGAATGCGATCGGCCTTGCGCTTGGACAGGAGCACGACCCCGGTGTCGGTTTCGAGCTGCTCGAGGAGCACCTCGATTTCGTCGCCGACGTCGATGTCGTTCGGGTCCTCCCATTCATGGATCGGAACGTAGCCCTCGCTCTTCAGACCGACGTCCACGACGACGTCCCCGCCGCTGACGCCCACGATGCGGCCCTTCAGGATCGCGTTCGCCTGGCAGTCCTCGACGCTGATGCCGATCGCCTTTTCGATCTGCGCTGCAAACTCGTTCTGACCGAAGGCGGCCTCAAACTCCCGCCCGACTTCTTCGTCCGTCACCTCGATCTGATCCAGCAACTCGTGTTCCATTGGCGCCATCAAGTCGACCATCCCACGCGGCCGGCATCGAACCTGGGCCGACCGCCATTCTTCTTCTTTTCATCCCGCATGACGCCGCCCGCGATGCAGCGCGGCGACTACTCATCGGGCGAGCCGGCGCCCATACGCCCGACTCCTGGGGTTTTTCTCACCTCAGTCCGTCGGCGGACCAACCGCAGTACAATGAGCGGATTTGCTGAGGACGATCCGGTAATATAAGCGGTCTTCAAGGATCGGGCAATCTCCACGGACCGCCATGCCGCCGACGGGCCGCTGGAAACCCCTTGGCGCCGGGAAGTTGCCGGCAAGGCGCCGCCCGGATGCCCGGCGGATCCCCACGGGTCGCCGCATTCGCCCCCGGCCGGGCGGCCGCCTGACCCGAGCCAGGCCGAGTTTGCGATGGTCGTCGATCGATTCACCCTGGCCGAGGAGCGGCGCATCTACTTCGACGGCATCCGTCTATTTAACGAGGGTGCGTTCTTCGAGGCCCACGACGCCTGGGAAGAGGCGTGGCATCAAGTCGGACATCGCCTGCGAGAACGCTTTTATCGGGCGATCATTCAATCGGCGGTCACCTTGGAATTGCTGCGCCGCGGCCAGGCCGTCGGGGTCCGCAAGGTCTTCGTCTCCTGCAAGGGTCTCTTCGACGGCGTGCCGCCCGTGTTCATGGGCGTCGATATCCCCCGTCATCTCGACAACCTGCGCCGCGCCATTGAACCGGCCATCAGCGACCTCCGGACGCGACACGTTCGGATCGACCCGCGGCGATTGTTTCAATTCGAATTGCTGTACGATCCGTTCGGCGAGTCGCGCCACGGTGAAGACGCGGACGCCGCGGATACCGGCATCGAACCCGAAGGATCGATACCGCCGCCGTTCGTGCCCGCCCGCAGGCAGGCGTCAGGTCAGCCCGGCAAGTCGCAATAATCGCGTGAGACACTCGACGTCGTGTTCGTCGAACGCCCCGACGGCGTGGCTGTCGAGATCGAGGACGCCGCGGCACAGGCCCTTCTCATCGAATATCGGAATGACAACCTCCGATCGGTCGTTGACGTCGCAGGCGATGTACTCATCGCCCAACTCCGCCACGTCATGCACCACGAGCGGCCGCCGAGTGAGAACGGCGCGGCCGCAGGCGCCGTGAAGTCCGATCGGCGAGCAGGCGGGCTTGTCGCGGCGCGGTCCCAGAACGAGCCGGTTGTCACCGTCGCGGAGATAAAAGCCGAGCCACGAGACGCCGGCCGCGTGCAAGTGCGGCCACATCGCATCGACGAAACACTGCATCCGAGTCGTCAAATCCGCCGAATCAATGGCCGCAACCGCCGGCTCGAGGTCCCAGTAGCGCCGTTTCATCGGGACATCCTAACAAGACCTGCCGGCATTCCTACTTGCCAAGTGGATCACAAACCCGGGCGTCGCCAGGCGGGTTTTTTGTTCCGAGCCGCGCGTGTCAGCAGGCGGGTTCTCCCATTGGCCGCCGCGTGCCGCTCGGCGATCGGGCAGCTCCCTCACCGACCGTTACGGCCGGGTGGCTGGCGATCGTGACCCGGTTTCGACCGTTGGCTTTGGATTGGTACAGGGCGGCGTCCGCGTCATGAAGGAGGTCCTCGGGCGACGCCGTCACGGGTCCGGGCCCGGCCACGCCGACGCTGACTGCCACGGCGTGGATGTGGCCCTCGTAGCGAAACGCATGGATATCGATGGCTTTGCGCAGCTTCTCGGCGCAGGCGGCCCCGCCCTCGATGGTCGTTTCGGGCAACAAGACGAGGAATTCCTCGCCCCCCATGCGGCACGCGAGGTCCGTCGCCCGCAGTTGCGCGCGAATGATCACCGCCAGTTGCCGCAGCACGGCGTCGCCCGCTGGGTGGCCCGACGTGTCGTTGATCCGCTTGAAGTGATCGATGTCCAGGGTCAGGCAGGAGAACGTCGTGCCGTAACGATTCCGGATCTCCCACAGCGCGTCGAGTCTCTTGAGGGCTTCACGTCGGTTCAGCAATCCGGTGAGGTCGTCCGTGGAGGCCATCTGGACGAGCCGCCCATTCAGTTCCGCCAGCTTTCTGTTGGCCACGGTGGTTTCGGCGCTGAGGCGGCACATCTCCCGCGTCCTTTGCGCGAGGTCCTCCTCCAGGCGGCATATGCGCTCTCCGGCGCGGACCCGCGCCAGCAGCTCCTGCCGATACACCGGCTTGGCGATGAAATCGTCCGCCCCCGCCGCAAACGCGCTGACCAGCCGACCGGGCTCGTGATGCGCAGTGACCATGATCACGTAGGCGAACCGCACGCCCTCGTGAGCGCGAAGGGCCTTGCACAATTCGATGCCGTCCATTCCCGGCATGACCCAGTCGGCGATGATGATCGGCGGTGCGCGGTCGAGCACGATCGTCATCGCCGCGCGGCCGTCGGGCGCCGTCGAGACCTCGTATCCCTCCTCGCGCAGGAACTTCTCGAGAAGCCGCATCACGAAGGGATCGTCGTCCGCGATGAGCACATGCCGATTCGACAAGGTCATGACGCCCCCGGCGCAGCGGCCGATGCACGCCGGCATAGGCCGGCAAGTTCGGCGAACGCCGCCTGAACCGCGGCCGGCGAATCGACCGCCTCGGCACGGGCTTCCAACGCCGCGGCCGCCTCCGTGATCGAATGAAATCCATACCCCCCGGCGGCCCCCTTGAGCTGGTGCGCCAGGCGCTGCACCGCCTGCCGATCGGCCCGCTCGATGTCCCGTCCGATGCGGGAGATTCTCGCCGGCAGTTCGTTGACGAACGCTACGATCAGGTCCTGCATGTCCGGATCGTGGGCGAACGCGCTCAATATCGCCGCCTGGTGATCGATTGGCTTGGCTGGCATGGTCGGCGCACTCCGACGAGGGTCCGTCCCGCCGCGCCCTCGGACGGAAAGCCCGAAAGGTCATCGGCTCGAACGCCTCAATGGGAAAGAAACCCCCGCCGCACTCGCTCCGAATCGGCGGTGGCGGGGGTCCGGCGACCCAGTGCCGAACGCCCCATCACGCTTATCGGCCGTCGCAGTTACAATAGGCGCGCCGCGCAACGGCTCAACGCCTCCGGCGCCGTTGTTCGGCGCACGTCGAAAGGACGCGGCCCGGCGCTGGTTTCATGAAAGTCGATGCTCGCGACAATGGGAAAGGCCGGGCGGCGGCCTGGTTTCGTCATGGCGTGGCCCTGGCCCGCGACGGTCGTACGAAAGACGCGGCACGCTCGTTCGGCATGGCCCATCACGCCGATCATCGGTTGGAAAACGCGGCCCTGCTGACGTTCGCCTGCCTCAAGGCCAAGGAGGGTGCCGATTCCGACCTCGTCGAGCAATTGATCCAGACCTGGTACGAGACCGGTTCGATGCCGATCACCCGGACGCGAGCCGATCGGTCTCTGATGGCCTCGCTGGACGACCGAGACGACACAACGTCTCGCCTGACCGCCCTCGGCCGCCTTGCCTGGACCGTCCTCGGGCCGGCGGCCCGGGATCGCCTGCGGGTGCAATGGCAAAGCGCCGCCGCAAGCGGTGTCGAATGTCTCGTCGAGCGCGGCGAATCGGGCCAAAGCTGACCGGGCATGAGGCCCCCGCGGATCGCTTTCGGCACACGCGACGCCCGCACCATCACGCGTCCAGTTCGATCAGGTCCTTGGTGGTCGTCGTCAGGTTTTCGTAGCCGCTATCGGTAACCACCACCATGTCCTCGATGCGAATCCCGCCCCAACCGGCGTAGTACAGGCCGGGCTCGACCGTGAACACCATGCCGGGTCGGACCGCGTTCTGAAATGTCGGCTTGATGCGCGGGTCCTCATGGATCGCCAGCCCCACGCCATGGCCCGTGCCGTGCATGAACGCCTTCTCACAGCCGTGGTCCTTGAAATAATCGCGGCACAGCGCGTCGAGATCATGACAGGTCCTGCCGGGCCCGACGCCGCCCAGGCAGCGCAGTTGGGCCTGGAGGACGTGGTGGTACACCTCGCGATACCGGTTATCGGCCTTGCCCACGTACAGCATTCGCGTCATGTCGCCGCAATAACCGTCGTGGATCGACCCGCAGTCGAGCAGGACAAGCTGATTCGCCTCCAGCTTGCGAGTCGGTGAAGGGATGTAATGCGGATTGCAGGCCGTTTCGCCGAACGCCACGATGGGATTGAATGAATTGCCCTCGCTGTGAATGCGGAGAAAACCGTCGATCTCCAACGCCACCTGGCGCTCCGAGAGGCCCGGGCGAATCCAGTGGCGGATGTGCTGGAAGCACGCGTCGGTGATCGCCTGCGCCTTGCGGATCGATGCGATCTCGTCGGCCGACTTGATGACCCGAAGCTCCGCCAGCACGTTCTCGGCGGGCTTCCAATCGATATCCGGGGCGAACTCCAGCAGCGACACGGCGTCGCCGTATAGCAGGGCGTCGCGCTCGAATCCGACGCAACGCTTGCCCTCGCCGATGATGGTCTTGATCTTCTCGGCGATGATCCTCGCGTTCGTCGGTGATTCGATCAGTTGCGGCGTGACGCCGCGTAGTTGTTTGGCCCCTTCGATGTAGCGCCCGTCGCACAGGATGTGGCAGTCGTCGGCCGTCACGAGTGCGAAGGCCTCGGGGTCGCCGAAGGGCTGTACTTCCCCCGGCATCAGGGTCTTGAAGCCGGCCAGGTACAGGACGTTCTTGGGATTCGAAACGAAAAGGGCGTCGAGACCGGCGTCGCGCATGGCCCCGCCCAGGCGGGCGAATCGCTGTTTGTTCACGTTAGCACCTCCCGACATGACAAAAGAGATGCGCAATTCTTAGCCAGAAATACCGCGAAACGCAATCTCCGGGCCAGGTAGGCCGGGTGATGGCGATTGGATGGCCGACCCTCGACGGCGACGCCGAGGGCCGCCGCCGCGATGTGCGGAAAATGACTGCGCCGCCAGGCGGAATCGCACCGGACCGCGCCGCCGTGGCCGGCCCCAACATGATCCCCAATCGACGGCCGCATTCCGCTCCATCGAATCGCGACGATCCGTTTTGTACGAACGCGCGAATCCCGTTGTGAATTGGCCGCCGGACCTAGGAGCAAATGGCCCGCCGATGCTCGAAATGGGGTGAATATCGCGGTCCGTCGCAGGTCCTCTATTGTCAACGAATCGGCCCTTCGGTTAAGATCGGGGGTCGGAGGGAAGCGTGGGCAGGTCTCGATGCTGCGCGAGCCGAACGGTGCCTTTGCCGTCGCGGCAGGCCGACTCGCCGCGTCTCGATTGCCTCGCTGAGCCCCTGGCTTGAGTAAACGGTTGGGCGGCCTGCCTCCTTGCGCGGGCATTTCATGCTGCCCTCACGTGTAGTCGGCCCCCGCCGCGGTCTGCGGCATCGGGAGTATTGGCGATGTCCCTGCGGATAATCGGGCGGTTGATCCTTGTCGTCGGACCGTTCGTCTTGTTCACCGGCGGCGGCCCGGTGCTGGCCGGGGCCGCGACGCCGTTCACGGAAGAGGCGATCAGCCGCGGAATCAACTATGTCGTGCCCAACGTCTTGAGCATTGAGCGGTTCGGGCGCGGACTCGCTTTTGTCGATCTGGACAACGACGGCGACCCCGACGTGGTGGTTACGGGCAGGGCCGATCACGTCGTCGGTATCTACGAAAACGACGGCAACGGCTATTTCACTGATCGCTCAGGCGCGAGCGGCATCCCGCTGATCGATCATGCCTCCGGCGTCGTCGCCCTGGACTACGACGGTGATCACGATCAGGACCTTTATTTCACCTGCATCGACGACACGAATGTCTTGGCGCGCCATGACGGCAATTTCCAGTTTACCGATGTCTCGGCCGCCGCCGGCGTCGCCGACCCCGGTCGCGGCACCGGCGCGGCGGTGGGTGACTACGATAACGACGGTTGGCTCGATCTGTACGTTCCCAACTACTCCGGCTCCCAGAACACGGCGCCGGACCGGTTGTTTCACAATCTGGGCAACGGGACGTTCTCCGAGGTCGCCGTGGCCGTCCTGGGGCTCGCCGATCCCTGGCGCGGCTGGCAGGCGGTTTTCTTTGACATGGATTTCGACGGCGACGCCGACCTTTACGTCTCTAATGACAAGAAGGTCGCGGACGAAATCGTCATGCACAACCGCCTTTTCGAAAATCTCGGCGGCGGCGTTTATAACGACATCTCCGCCTCATCCGGCACCGACGCCAACATCTACTCGATGGGCGTCGCCGTCGGCGATTTCGATGGAAACGGATTGCAGGACCTCTACGCGACCAACCTGGCGGTCGAGCCCAATCCGCTGTTCCTCAATCTCGGCGGCGGCATGTTCACAGATGCGACCGCGTCGGCGGGCGTCGGATCGTTCCGCACCGGCTGGGGCGCCGCCTTCTTCGACTACGACAATGACGGCGTGCTGGACCTTTATGTCTGCAACATGACCGGTCCGGATATCGGCTCGCCGGCTGAGAATCGTCTCTACGTTCACGGCCCGGGCTGGCCCTGCACCGACGTCGCTCCCGAGGAGCGCGTGGACGACTCCGCCGACAGCTTCGCGATGGCCGTCGCCGATGTCGACGATGACGGAGACCTCGACCTGCTCGTGCAGTCCAACGACGTCCCGGTTCGCCTATACATCAACAGGGACGGCGAAAGCCGAAACTGGGTGAAATTCGACGTCGTCGGGCTGGGCGCCAACTACTTTGCCGTCGGCGCGCATATCGGCGTCCGCGTCGGCACGACTTGGCGCTATCGAGAGATCATCGCCGGCGGAAACAACTTCAAGGCCCAGAACGAGCTCATCGTCCACTTCGGGCTCGATACCGCCACCCTCATCGACGAGATTCAGGTCATGTGGCCGGGGGGAACGACGCGAACGCTGACCAATCACCAGACCAACCGGACGTGGCGCATTTACCCGCCGCAGCGACTGGGCGACAGCGACGCCAACGGAGTCGTCAACTTCGACGACGTGGACGATTTCGCCTCCGTCATGCTGGGCCTGGACACCGATGCGGACCACGTCGCCCTGTCCGACATCAACGGCGATTCGCAGGTCAACGGTTTCGACGTGCAGGGGTTTGTCGCGGCGATCGTGCCCTAGAGCCGCGTGAAAGTTGATCAGGACAATTGGGGGTGGCCTGAGGAGGAGGCGTGACGCTTGCATCCCGTCAGGTGCCCCTATCCGTTGCTCGTCCCGGTCATCGCCGCCTTGGCACCGATGTCTCCCGCGGCTCGGGCCGGCGCGCCGGCGCCGTTTACCGAGGAGGCCGGTGCTCGCGGGATCGACTACACCGTCGATCAGCCCCAGGGCTACGGGCAGGGAGTCGCATTCGTGGATCTGGACAATGACGGCGATCCGGACGTCGTGCTGGTCGGCCGCGCCGGCGGTCAGGTCGGCGTTTACGAAAACGACGGAACCGGCCATTTCATCGATCGTTCCGCGACGAGCGGCATTCCGTTCCTTTCGAGTTCGTCGGGCATCTCGGCGGCCGACTACGACCGTGACGGGCGTTTGGATCTCTATTTCAGTTGCTGGCTGCAACCCAATCGCCTCCTGCACAACGACGGAAACTTCACGTTTTCCGATACGACCGCGGCGGCGGGGGTCGGCGATGCGAACTCCGGCGCCGGTTGCGGGTGGGGCGACTACGACCTCGATGGCCACATCGATCTTTACCTGGCGAACTGGGGCGAGCCGAACCGGCTCTACCACAACCTGGGCAACGGCACGTTTGAGGAGGTGGCCGTCGCGCTGGGCGTCGACCGCGGAGACGACCGTACCTTTCAGGGAACTTTCTTTGACTTCGACAAGGACAACGACCTCGATCTTTACCTGGCGACCGACAAGGCCAACAATTGTTCCTCGCCCGATCGCCACAATCATCTGTACGAAAACGTCGGCGGCGCGTTTGTGGACATCACGGAGCAATCGGGCACCGCGGCCTGTCTCGATGCCATGTGCGTGGCCCTGGGCGACTTTGACAACAACCTGTTTCAGGACATCTACGTGACGAACACCGAATCCGGAAACGCCCTGTTGATGAACGAGGGCAACGGCACCTTCAGCGCCGAGGAAGTCGTGGCGGGCGTTGAGTCGCATGCGATTGGGTGGGGCTCGGTGTTCTTCGACTACGACAACGACGGCATCCAGGACCTCTACGTGTGCAATACGTTTTTCGGTGACAACCGCCTGTATCGCCACGAGGGCGCCTGGCCCTGCGTGAATATCAGCGGCGCGGTCGGCACGTCCTGCCCCGGCCTGTCGTTTGCCTGCGCCGCGGCGGACATCGACGGCGACGGCGACGGCGATCTGCTGGTCATGAATCTCAGCGAGCCGATTCGGTTGTACGTCAATCACGAGGGGCAGCGTCGCCGCTGGGCCAAGTTTGACATCGTTGCCGAAGGGCAGGACGTCGCCGCCATCGGCGCTCGCGTTCGGATTCATCACGGCCTGAAACGTCAACTGCGAGAAGTCGTCGCCGGCAGCAATTACAAGTCGCAAAACGAATTCAACCTTCACTTCGGCGTGAATAGTTCAACCTTGCTCGACGAGGTCAGCGTGGCCTGGCCCGGGGGCACGACCCGGACCCTGGCGAACCTCGAAACGAATCAGACCTATCGCATTTATCCGCCGCAGCGATTGGGCGACAGTGACGAAAGCGGCGTCGTGGATTTCGACGACGTTGATGACTTCGCAGCGGTGCTCGTCGGCGCAGATACCGATCCGAACCACGCGCTGCTCTCCGACATGAACGGCGACTGGACCGTGGACGGCCATGATATGGAGGGTTTCATCGCCGCCGTTGCGCCGTGATGGGATTCGATGATAGGTTGGGGGGGCGAACAGGGAGTGGGTCAAATGCGTTTCTCGGCTCGCCATGCATGGATCGCGCTACCGGCGCTGTTGTTCTTGTCAGTTCGAGGCGCCCCGGCCCGGGCCGGCGGGCTGACGCCGTTCACCGATGAGGCGGTCGCCCGCGGCATCGACTATGTGACGCTGCAGGCACAGGCCTACGGCCACGGCACGGCGTTCGCCGACCTTGACAGGGACGGCGACCCGGATGTTGTCCTCGTCGGTCGATTCGATGGCCTCGTCGGCGTTTACGAAAACGACGGCGGCGGATATTTCACCGATCGTTCCGCCACCAGCGGGATTCCATTGCTCCCGTCCGGATCGGGTATCGTCGCCGGCGACTACGACAATGACGGCGACTTGGACATCTACATCAGCCAGACCTCCGACTCCCTCGAACCCGACGTGCTCCTGCGAAACGACGGCGGCTTTCAGTTTACCGACGTGACCGCGGTCGCCTTCGGCGGCGGCGCCAACCGCGGCTACGGGCAGGGTTGCGCCTGGGGGGATTACGATAACGACGGCTTTCTCGACCTCTACGTCGCCAATCGCCCGCTGTTTCCCAACGACCCCCATCGACAGAACAAGCTTTATCACAATCAGGGTGACGGGACGTTCGTCGATGTCGCCGTGGCCTTGGGCGTCGATCGAGGAAACGACCCGACCTTTCAACCGGCGTTCTTCGATTTCGACCTCGACGGCGACGCCGATCTCTATCTCGCCACCGACAAGGGCACCTGCACCCCGGAGGGCTGGCGCAACCACCTCTTTGAAAACGTCGGCGGAACCTTCGTCGAGATCACCGATTCCTCGAACACCGAGGGCTGCATCTCCGCCATGTGCATCGCCCTGGCCGACTTCGACGGCAACGGGTTTCAGGACATTTACTGCACCAACGAAGCCCCCGGCAATGCTTTATTCATGAATCAGGGCGATGCGACCTTCACCCGTGAGGAGGCCGCTGCCGGCGTCGAGGTCTTCTCCCTCGGATGGGGCGCCGTCTTCTTTGACTGCGACAACAACGGCCACATGGACCTCTATGTCTGCAACGAATTGAATACCAACCGCCTGTTCCTCAACGGCACGGCCTACCCCTGTGCCGAAGTCGCGGGGCCCATGGGCGTCGCCGATCCCGGCCAGTCGATGACCGTCGCCGTCGCGGACGTCGATGACGACGGCGATTTGGACATGATGCTCCAGAACAAGTACGAAAACATTCGCCTCTTCATCAACAACGACAATCAGGGGCGGGCCTGGGCCAAGTTCGACGTCGTCGGGCAGGCGCCCTTGCATGACGCCATCGGGGCCCAGCTCAAGGTCCGCACCGGCAGCACCTGGCGCCTCCGCGAGGTCTTCGCCGGCAGCAATTTCAAAAACCAAAACGAGCTGCGCGTCCACTTCGGCCTCGGCGACGCCACCGTCGTGGACGAGGTCTGGGTGATGTGGCCCGGCGGCGATACCCGGACCCTCACCGGCCTGGCGATCAATCAGACCTGGCGAATCTATCCCCCGGAACGGCTCGGCGACGCCGACGCCGACGGGACCGTGAACGTGAACGACGTTGACGATTTTGTGGCCGTCGTGCTGGGCCTCGACGGCGATTCGAATCACGTCGCCCTCAGCGACATGAACGGCGACGGGGTCGCGGACGGCGGCGACATGGCGCTGTTCGCCCAGGCGGTGCTGGCCGCGGCTTCGGGCCCCGAACCGCTTCGGTCCAGAGAGCCCGGCCGGCGGCCCGCGCCGGAGTACTAAGTCGCCACCCGTCGACGATCGTTTTTGACCGCCTCCACTCGACGCGCGGCGATGGTCTGAGCCGCCGGGATTCTGACGTCCCACGCCAGCCCCAGCGCCGCCCCGGCGCGGATAACCAGGAAGCTGACGTCGAACTCCCACCATCTCAGCCCGTGTCGGGCCGATGTCGGAAATGCGTGATGATTGTTGTGCCAGCCCTCGCCCCAGGCCAGTAGGCCAAAGAGAAGGTTGTTCCTGCTTTCGTCTTTGCAGTGAAACGGGCGGCTGCCCCAAAGGTGACAAACGGAATTGATGCTCCACGTCACATGGTGCACGAAAAAGACGCGCACCAGCCCGCCCCAGATGAAACCCAGCACGGCGCCGGTCCAGGATTGGGTCAACAACCCGCCAAGGGCGGCGGGGATAGCGAGGCCCAGGACGACCCAGAGCGCAAACAGGGCGCTGACCTTGCGAATCAACCCGTCCTGCGCCAGATCACCCGCGTAGCGGAGCAATTCCGGTGCATCGGGGCGAAACATCCAACCGATGTGAGAATGCCAGATGCCTCGAAGAAGTCCTCGAAGGCCCCGGCCGTGATGGTGCGGAGAATGTGGGTCGTCGGCCAGATCGCTGTGTTGATGATGCCGGCGGTGGGTGGCCACCCATTGTAAAATCGGTCCCTGCACCGCCATGCAACCCGCCACGGCCAGCGCGAACCTGACCGGCCGCGAGGTCTCAAACGCGCGATGCGTAAAAAGTCGGTGGAAGCCGACGGTGATCCCCAGGCCGGTCACGAAATACATGCCCACCAGCAGGCCCAGTTGCAGCCAATCGAATCCCCGGCCCCATAAGACGACGACCGCGACAATCAATCCGGCGAAGGGCAGGAGGATCGCCACCAGGTTCATGATCTGCACCCGTATCGAGAGGGCGGGCGCCGCGTGGTTCACGCGATTTGATTTGGCAAGAGCGTCGAGATTGTCGGATGCGATGACGGGCGCCATTCAGTTCATGGCCCTCCGGCCCCACGCCGCGCGTTGGCCCCGATCGGCGCGCGATGTTCGCTGGCGACGTCGCAACGGCTGATCGTCCGGGCAGGGGGCCTCGGTCGGAAGGTCGAAAAAACCAAAAAAGAAAGAGGGTGGCCGCGGGGCCGCCCTCTTCATGGTTTGCAGGCGTTAATACCGCCGGCCGCCGCCGCCGTAGCCGCCGCGGCTGCCGCCGCCGCCGCCGCCGCCGCCGGTGCGGGGCTCTCTCGGCTTGGCCTCGTTGACTTTCAGCGCTCGGCCGCCGTGGTCCTGGCCGTCCAGGGCGGCGATGGCCGCCTGGGCCTCGCCGTCGGAGCTCATCTCCACGAATCCAAAGCCCTTGCTCTGCCCCGTGGTGCGGTCCATGATGACCTGCGCGCTGAGAATGCCGCCGTGTGCGGAGAACAACTGCTCGAGATCCGAGTTGCTCACGTCAAAACCCAGATTCCCGACATACAACTTTTTGCCCATTTGATATTTCCTCTTCTCGTGGGCCGATTGACCCGTTCTTTTGCTTTCAGGGTCAAATTGAAAGAGTCCAACGATTTGGACCAAGAAGGTAGGATGCGCGAGAGAGGATATCAGGAGCGGAAAAGCCGTAGGACTTGTCACGAAACCTGGTAGCTCGTTCGTCGAACCAACCGACCGGACTATAAGGCGATGGAAGTCTGGAGTCCAGAGCCAAATCAACCGGAACCATCAAGTATTCGCCGCGGCGCGGTGTTTTTTCGCGAATATTTCACGGACAACCCCTCAAAAAAAGCGCACGGACTCACAAATGCCGGGTCGGAACCGACGTTTTCACGCCAATAACGCCGTTCGATCATCGAAATGCGCCGCCGCCGGGGGGAATTCGACGCGCCGAAACTGGAATTATGATTTTTCCGCTACTTTGATTTCGTCGATTCGATTACAGTCGGGCCTTTTACTGCGAGACTCGCTTCATGCGAATTGTCCTGATCAACCCCATTGCCCGGCGCACACAAGGATATCACACCATCGGTAGCAAGATCCCGCAGCTCGCCCTGCAGGTCCTGGCCCAGCTCACGCCGCCCGAGCATTCCGTTGATCTGATCGACGAACTCTTCGGCGTCGAATGCACCGACGAACGAATCCGCCGCGGCAATTACGATCTCGTCGGCGTCACGTCGTACACCAGCGGCGCGACGAGGGCATACGAAATCGCCGCCCAATGCCGCCGCGAACGCATTCCCTGCATCATCGGCGGTCCCCATGCCTCGGCGATGCCCGAGGAAGCCATTCGGCATTTCGACTCGGTCGCCATTGGCGAGTGCGACGAAATCTTTCCCGCGATCCTGGCCGACGCCGCCGCCGGCAATCTGCAACGGTTCTACCGCGGCGGACAACCCGACCTGGAAACGACCGGCTTCGGGCGTGCCCGACAGGACTTGCAGCCGCTCAACGGCCAATACGACGTCTCCGCGATTCAGACCTCGCGCGGCTGTCCCGTGGGGTGCGAGTATTGCAGCGTCACGCAATTCAACGGCGCGCCGATCCGCCGGCGGCCGATGCAGGACGTGATCGACGAGTGGTTCACCACCACCAAGCCGTTCGTGTTCGTGGTCGACGACAACTTCTTCGGCGTCGGCGAGAAGCACGCCGCCTGGGCCAGGGAACTACTCCGCCGAATCATCAAGGAAGGCCACCGCCGAAGCCGCCTGGCCAACGTTCTGCGGCGGCTTCACCCGGTCAGACGCCTGCTGGGATACGCGCCGCGGCTGTGGTTCAGCCAGACGACGATCAATATGGGTGACGACGCCGAGGGGCTCGCCTTGGCCCAGGAAGCCGGCTGCGTCGGCATGCTCGTCGGCTTCGAAACCTTCAACGGTGACAACCTCAAGGACTTCCACAAGGGGATCAATCGAAAAAATCTCGAACGATACCAGACCCTCGTGCGCGGCTTTCAGCGCCAGGGCATCTCCATCTTCGGCGGGTTCATCATCGGCGCCGACGCCGACGACGAGAACACCGTCGCCGCCACCGCCATGAAAGCCGTGCAGGTCGGCATCGACACGATCCAGATCACGAATCTTACGCCGCTGCCCGGCACGAAAATGTACGATCGATACCTCGATGAAGGACGCATCTTCGCCACGGACTACCCCCGTGACTGGGAACGCTATACCTTTGTCGAGACCGTTTATCATCCCCGGCACATGACCGCCCAGCGGCTCGACGAGGTCATCTACGAACTACGCCATCTGGCCGCACGCGAAAAGTGGGTCTGGAAGCGCACGCTGAGGACGCTCTGGCGCACCCGGAGTCTGTCGACCGCGGCATTCATCCACGGCATGAACGTCGGCTGGAAGCGGATGGCGAAGGTCCAGGCGCCCCGCGATGCCGAACGCTTCGGCCTGCACCTCACCGAGAGTGATCGGACCGTGCAAATCCGCGATGCATTCAAGATGTTCCAGCGGCGGTTCGCCCCGGCTCGCCTGTCCCCGCCGCTCGCGGTGCAATCATAGTTTCCAGCGCGGTCAATGACGATCCGCGACCAACCGCGGCGTACCGGCGACGAACCTGCCGGCCGTTGACCGATCGCCTTGGGAGTCTGCCATGATGCCGCAGGAAAAAGAGCGGCTCCTCGCCCTGCTCACGAGCGGCGCGCGCTGGTGTCGCGGCTCGGAAGCCCTCGACGCCGAGGGCCACGCCGTGCATTTCGACGACCCGTCGGCCGTGGCCTGGGACGTCACCGGGGCGATCTGTCTGCTCTTCGGCTGGCAACGGGCGACCGTGCTGTTCGAGCAACTCCACCGGCACATCGTGGGAAAGCGCCAGACCTACAACCGACCGAGGCGAGACGCGGCGATAGACGCCATGGTGCGGTTGCAGGAGTTTAACGACATGCCCGAAACATCCTTCGCGGACTTGCGTGAACAGATCGAATCGATGGTCGTGTGGCGCGGCGCCGGCGCGAAGGTCGAGTCCACGCTGGACGCCCCCGCGGCGACCGGCCGCGCTGGGCCCGACGAGTAGAACGACCCGGGCGGTTCTTCGTGTTGGGGAACATCGGCGCCTCCCCGTGACATCGCCGCGCGATGTCATGGGACCCGCCGGTGCGATCGCCTAGGACGTCAAGCACTCGAAGAATCGAGCGGGACGCGACACGGGCGGCGCGGCATGGCCGTGCCGGCCCGCATCGCAGTGACTGAAACGACGACGAAAGGAAAAAATGGCAAAATCTCGATCCTCATCCTCGAAACGACAACGCGAATTTCAGAAACGCGAACGCGAGCGCCGCAAGGCCGAGAAAGCCGCCGAGAAGCGCCAGCGACGCGAAAACCCGACGCTGGACGTCGGCTTGCAATTTGCCAATGGCGAAACCGGCGCGCCCAGCGTCGTGGAAGCGGTCGACAGCCGCGCAGACGAAATCGCGCAGAATTAGGCGCGACAGCGGACTGTCCTTCAATCCCCTTTGGTTGAGGACAATGCCGCCGCTACCGGGCGATAGGATGGTGCGCCTTGGCCGGGCGCTCGAATTCCACCGGCTGATGCGGCGCCGGGTCCCGTTTGGCTCCGAATCCCGAAACGCTCATGGCGCCTCTTTGTAGAGCGATGCCCCGATGACCGTAGCGCCGGTTATTTCCGCGCCGCTCCACGCCGCCGCAATCCAGAACTTTCCGCCGGTCAGCAACCCCAGGTCGTGCAGCGATATTATCGTCATCAATCCCGCCGCCATGAAAACCGTCGCCCCGGCGATCGCCGCCGTCCGCGGACCCGGACCGAAGCGGGGTCGGAATCCCGCATACACGAACACGCCGAGTAGCCCCAGCCAGAACCGCAGACTCAGATGCTCCACGAGCATGTGCATCTCTGACTGCGGCGGCATCTTGGCCTTGAATGCTTCGACGTATTCTCGCCCGAGGATAAAATGACCCAGGACCAATCCGCTGACATTGACGATCAATCCAGCGACGAGCCCCCCGAGGGCCACGCGGACCCAGTTAATGCCCGTCATCCCGGCCTCCGGTTTCTCCGCCCATTGGATCAGAATAGTCGAGGCGACGCGTGGAGGCCTGACCTGCTCCCCGAAACTTGATCCAGTTCTTATGAGAGTCTTTACTGCCCGGATGGGCAAGGAGATTCTCGATGAAGCGCAAGCGACATGGCCCGGACCAGATCATCGCCAAGCTGCGTGAGGCG
>Ga0299906_10000328_pt1 | contig 46238 bp, 71 predicted proteins | sample RVTome_14_FD_200259 | JGI IMG/M metagenome (GOLD analysis project Ga0299906, IMG submission 200259) | Soil microbial communities from uranium-contaminated site in the Upper Colorado River Basin, Wyoming, United States - RVT145D125 (version 2) ... | reverse complement strand
CAGTTTGGATGAGGTCGAGCGATTGCTTAGAGCGAACAAGGCTCATGTCAACCTCCCGAAGTGAAATATTAAGAACAGTCATACGACAATAATATAACAGTTATATAACTCCGTCAAGGATCAGATTCAGATAGTCGCGCTTCACCAAGAGTCAGGAGGAAAATCTTATGCAGATCAAAAAGTCAGGAATTGCCACCGCCTTCACCTTAGGGCTTGTGTCAGTATTTATTCTCACCATTTCATCCAACCCCACTCCGCAAACGGCCGTTGCCGGCGACGTCACACCCGATGTGTTCAACTATTTGCCGCTGGTCCTCAAGCCCGCATTGCCCACCGCCACGCCAACAGCCACCGTCGCCCCCACTGCCACAACACCCCCGGCCAACGTGCAAATCACCCTCATTGTCTACAACCCCGCCGGTGACGACGTCGCCGGTGAATACGTCCGCATCGAGAACAAAGGCGGCACAGCGGCCGTCATGACCGGCTGGACGTTAAGCGACAACGACGGCCGTGTCTACACCTTCCCCAGCTTCAGCCTGGCCCCAGGTGCGGCCGTGCTGGTCTGGACGAAAGGCGGGGCCAGCAACGCCAGCAACCTGTATTGGGGCCAGGCCCTGGCCGTGTGGACCAACACCGGCGATACGGCCTTCCTGCGCAACGGGGGCACGCTGGTGGATTCATGCAGCTATGGCGGCGGCGGGGTGCAGGCGAGTTGTTGATTTGTAACGGCCGTTTTACCATTGGCCAATGGAGACAGAGCAGATGGCAAAATCACCGCTTGATCTAAACACCCTTTTCTACGGTGATAACCTGGAAATTCTTCGTGAATACATCCCGGGCGAATCCGTCGATCTCATCTACCTGGATCCGCCGTTCAACTCCCAGCGCACCTACAACGTGCTGTTTAAGTACGAAAGCGGCGCAGAATCCGAGGCCCAGATTACCGCTTTCGACGACACCTGGCATTGGAATGCATCGGCCGAAGAGACCTACCACAGCCTGGTAACGGCCGCTCCGGACCGGGTGAGCCAGATGATCGCCGCCCTACGGCAGTTCATTGGCCCCAGCCAGATGCTTGCCTACCTGGTTATGATGGCGGCCCGGCTGGTAGAGCTGCACCGCGTACTGAAACCCACCGGCAGCCTCTACCTACATTGCGACCCGACGGCCAGTCATTACTTGAAGATTATTTTGGACTCGATTTTTGGGCCCGAACAATTTATTAACGAGATTGTTTGGAAGCGGACAACAACGCACAGCGACGCCAGAAGATGGTCTCCGGTTACAGACACAATCCTCTTCTACTCAAAAACCAATAGTTCTACCTGGAACCCTCAACACACCGCCCACGATGTTGAGTATGTCGCCACAAAGTATCGCCACAATGATGACGACGGGCGCGGCCCATACAGATTGGACAATATGACAAGCCCGAATCCCAGGCCGAACCTGATGTATAGTTGGAAAGGCCATGAGTCACCCCCAAAGGGATGGCGTTACTCCAAAGAAACAATGCAAAAACTGGACGAAGACGGGAGAATTTGGTACCCAGACAGTAAGAGCAAGAGAATCCAACTAAAGAGGTACCTGAGCGAGATGTCTGGGCGCATTGTTGATAACTTATGGCTGGACATATCCCCTATCAACTCACAAGCAACCGAACGGCTCGGCTACCCTACGCAAAAACCCCTTGAGCTTCTTGAACGAATCATCAAAGCCAGCTCCAACCCCGGCGACGTCATCCTCGATCCCTTCTGTGGCTGCGGCACCACCGTGGCGGCCGCGCAGAAGCTAAACCGGCGCTGGATTGGCATTGACATCACCCATCTGTCCATTGCCCTGATGAAGTACCGCCTTCAGCAAATGTTTCCCGATGCCCAATTCCAGATCGTGGGCGAGCCGCAATCGCTCCAGTCGGCCAGGCAGCTGGCCCAGGATGACCGCTTTCAGTTCGAGTGGTGGGCGCTGTCACTGGTTAAGGCCCGGCCGTCCGGCGGCGAGCAGGGCAGCAAGCAGGGCAAGAAGGGTGCAGACCGCGGCATCGATGGTGTCGTCACCTTCATCGACGATGCGACCGGCAAGCCTAAACGGATTCTGGTCCAGGTGAAGAGCGGCAAGGTGAGCAGCCGCGACATCCGCGATCTGGTGGGCACCGTGAAACGGGAATCGGCCGCAATGGGCTTCTTTCTTACTCTGGAGGCCCCAACCCGCGACATGACCACCGAGGCCGTTTCCGCTGGATTTTACGAATCGCCTGGCTGGAACCAGCGTTTCCCCAAAATCCAGATACTTACGATTGACGAGCTGCTGAAGGGGGTAGCGCCGCAAATGCCGCCCACAGGGATGACTTTCAAGCAGGCCCAACGGGTGAAGGAAGAAGGGCCCCAGCAGCAGCGGCTGTTTGATTAGAAAACGGCCGTCCGCTTGAGTTTGTGTCGAGAATCGCATATCATATTGTTAAGAAAATGTGATCTTTGGGGAGAAACTATGCACGAGACATTAAGGGATCAGTTCCACCACTACCTAGAGAACCAATCGGCTTATGTCAGAGAATATAATGGCAAAGTGATTGTTCTGAAAAACTTCGAGGTCATCGGTGTCTACCAGACCGAATTAGAAGCCATAACAAAAACCCAAGAGGCAGGTAACGAGCTGGGAACCTTCCTTGTTCAGAAGGTGACCCCTGGCTCGGGAGCTTACACAGTAAATATTGCTACGCCAAGCCTCATTCATGTCTAACGCGCACACTGAAACAAGAAGTTTCACCACAACCGCCAGAAGCGGCCTGCTTAATCGGCTAATCAATCGGGTATTTGTCTACCAGTCTATTGGGAGACTGGTGCCTCAGCTGCAAAACAGCCATGAGTTCAGTGCTCTGTGGGACACGGGGGCTACAAACTCGATGATAACCGGGCGTGTAGCCAGTCAGTGTGGCCTTACCCCAACCGGCTACACTCAGGTATCCACAGCTGGCGGTATGCTTGACGAAGCGCCAACTTTCTTGGTTGATATTTATCTACCTAACAGGGTTAGAATCGAAAACGTTAAAGTTGCCCAAGGCGAGTTGGGAGAAATCGATCTCTTGATTGGGATGGATATTATCTTACTGGGCGACTTTGCCGTCACCAACCTCGATGGCAAAACAGCCTTTTCTTTTCGGATGCCATCCATAGAGCGATTGGACTTTGCCACCCCAACTCAGTACATTAGGGCAACGCCAAAAATTGGCAGAAACAGCCCTTGTTATTGTGGCAGCGGGAAGAAATTCAAAAACTGCCACGGCAAAAAATAATAACGGCCGCACTCCCCCACCCCTTCCCCAACCTAACCAACCCCCAAACCCCGCCCCGGCGGGGTTTTTTGTTGCCAGTTTGCAGATTGGTTCTTGACAAGAGTTATATAACCGTTATATAATCCTTATATCGCTTACACAGGCACAAGGAGAACCAAATGGACAACTTAACCTCAGCCAAAATCGAAAGCATCACCCGCAAACGCGATGGCAACTGCGAAGCCTCCATTTTCACCGGCAGCGGTTTCCAACGTGTGGCCATCAACCTGGAACAGTACCAGACCATCCTTAACCGTCTATCCCGCTTCATCCTGCGCAGCGGCCCCAGCTACGTCGGCTTCGACATCTGCGCCCAACGCTAATAAACGCGAGAAGGCCGCTGCTGAGATTGGGAACTCAACAGCGGCCTTCTCAAATCATGAATTTCGCCACAGAGATTTTATCAATGAACCAAACAAACCACAACCCCCTACCCGCCAACACCCGCTACGCCAATCCAGATGAACAATGCTGGCTCTGCGGCCGCAACTTCGGCGGCCCCAATGGCGAGCCGGAAATCGTCCACCGCTACGGCGTCTGCTGGAACACAGCTGCCTGCCACGAAGCCCAGAAAAGAGCCTGTCCTGAGCTTGTCGAAGGAGCCGTTCCGCTCAGCGCCGAGTCCGTCATGGCCCGAGGCATCAAACGCACCGTCCACATCGACGACGTTTGGACCGCCACCTACCGCCGGCACAACAAGGCTAAATACGGCCGGCGGCGTTACCGTCGCAGCGACCGCCACAACCGGACCCGGCGCGCCGGGCAGGGGGTGCGCGCATGACTATCCTAATCCCGCCCGACATCTGCGGCGCAACGGCCGTTTTCCTCATGTTCTTAGCCCTTTGGGTGTTTATTACAAACACGAATAAGTACCGTTAGTTTGGAGGCAATCCGTGAACCAATTAGACCGAATCGAAACCATGCTCAAGGCCATTTTGGCCAGCGACAATCACGTCCACTGGGTGGGCAGCTATGCCCACGGCCGTGCATCCAGCGGCGATCCCTACATCGTTCTCTTCCCCAGCAGCGACAAGCTGGAACACCAGGTCTGCCGCGTGTACGAAAGCCAGTTCAAGAAGCTGCCGGCATTTGTCGATACGGCCGTTCCCGCCAGCATCAAACCCAGCAAAAAAGCACCCGGTAAAAACCAGGCCACACCCTGCCGTCATTTCCAGGTCATCACCTGTAACGGCCGCGAAACCCAGATGGGTGCCGAAAAGCGCTTCTTCGGTGTGCTGGCCATTAGCAGCCAAGCCGCCACTGTCCACGTGGACAGTAAGCAAGAGGCCGAAAAACGGCCGTCTACCCCACGGCAGCCCAAGCCGAAAAAGCAGCCGGCCATCCCGTCCAAAGACTGGAAAGCTGAAGCGGCCAGCTGCACCGACGCTTTCATGTTCGATACGGCCGTCGTCCAGCTGGAACCCTGGTACCAGGATGCGGCCGCCGTGACCCAGTTCCGCGAAGTCCTCTTTGGCGACTGGGAACCCGAAGCGGCCGCTGCCCTGGTCGATGGCCTGGTCGCTTACGCAGCTACGCGCAAAGGCGGCAAGAGTCACAACGCGGCCAAGAAAACGGCCGTTACCAAATACGAGAATCAGCTGGCGGCCGCGAAGGTTTAGCGGCCGCCGATAGTTGAGCAGCGGGCGCACGTGTACCACGACAGGTATCAGGAAGGGCGAGCGGCCGCTGCTCAGGAGGTTTCCTAAACAGGAATCCGGTACTAGCAAGAACGCATTTCAGAAGGCGTAAGGTTTAGCAAATATCACTTTTAGGAGAGCACACCATGACCACAGCAACCATGCTTGCCCAACCGCAAACGGCCGTATCCACCCGACGCGGCAGGCCAGATTACCTGGCCCTGGCCGCCGCCGAGCCAAACCGATGCACCGGCTGCAGCCTCCTCATCTTCACCGACCCGGCAGAAGCGGCCGTCTGCCAAATTCCCTACGTCATCACCGTTAACCACGCCATTGGCGAGCTGTGCATCGGCTGCGCCGGCGGCGACGAAAGTATGGACCGTTTATTAACCCTAGTAGAGCGCATCGAGGACGGCGAACCCATCGAGCGCAAGGAGATTCGTATGTCAGAAAATAATGGATTGTTTTTAAAAATGGAAGTGGGCGTTATGCCACCGTTGGGCAGTACCGCAGGCGGCGGCGAATCCAAGTACGTCCTGTTAGAAAAAGAGATCATGAAGCTGCCTATCGGTAAGGGCGGCGAGAGCGAGTGGGCCCGCTTCAAGATGGTCGATAGTAAAGCCGTAACCAACGCTGGCACCTGGCTGGCCAAACGCAAACGATCGGCCTACGAGCCGCAAGGCCACAGCCTCCGCCGCCGCACCGTGAAAAACGAAGACGGCACCGCCTGGCTGTATGTGCAGCGGTACACAATCGAAGAAAAATAACTCAGCCCCCAGCGCCACAACGCAAACGGCCGTCTCCGGGCATAGCAGCTAGAGACGGCCGTGGGCCACAAGGAGAACCATTTCACTCATGACCAACAACATTGTACCAAAGAATCAGAAAATAGAAATCACCCTTATTCGCGATGGTTACTTTTATCTCTACTCCCGCTACATCGATGGCAAGGCCGATCCGGTGGGCAAGGTCATCACTCGCGAGCGTGCCCTGGAGATTTACAAGAATAACCAGGACGGCACGGTGGTGCATCGCCATGGCTGGGTAGACTTCGGTGAAAAGCAGCCTTGCAACTGGGATTGGACGGTGCAGCCCGCTGCCGAGCCAGACCTGGAGGAAACGGCCGTATGAACCCGATAACCCCCATCCTCCTTGCCCTGGTAACGGGCGTGCTGCTCATCTTGCTCGGCTACTGGCTGCACGGCCGTCTCGATCAGGCCGCGTCGCCACTGGCTGCACCAACGGCCGTTGGCGTTCCGGGAACGCAGTCCACCTGGTTCAGCCGCGCCGAGGCTGTCGAGCAGCTGCGCGCCCTGCGTGATGAGCTGGAAACCGGCGGTGAATTCGGCAAAGCGCAGGCACTGCTGCTGTTTGACTGCTGCGCCTTTTTGGGATTTGATGAAGGCGAAGTTCAAGCGGTGATCGGCGCGGCCTGGTTTGATGCCATCGAGGAACCGGCCGATCTGGATTTGGAAGAAGAGAACTGACGCAGCTCGACGTGAGCTCGCCGACACGGTACAATAACGCTTCCCCAGCTCCCCCCAAACGACTGGCGACCAGAAAAAGCAGATCAAGCGATCTGCTTTTTCGTTTTTAATTTTGTGATAAAATCATACATGGTCCCAAGTCGATACGAAGTCTCCGCTTATGACGATCTAAACGACCCCCGCGCCCGCCGTCTCTACGACTGGCTCATTCGCTACCACCAGCAAAACAGCGGCCGTCGCGCCAGCCATCGCGAAATGATGGCCGCTCTAGATCTGTCTAAAGAACCCCTCCTCGATCTACTCAACAGCCTGTCCAGTGCCGGCCTGTTTGAGATCGAAGCAGACGCCCAGGGCAAGGCCCGGTCCTACACCTTACCCGGCGAACGGTGGAGCCACCCCCATTTGACCACATTAGAATCTCGCAAAGCGTTCTATGCCGGCACGCTGTTTGACGCTGCCAACTGATCCGTGCTGCCTTTGCTAACTCTACCAAATAGACCATATGGTCTGGACTGCCAGTGTAAAATAGGTATAAGATGGTATTGAAACTGTACCAAAGCTCACCCAGCAAAGCGCAGGAGAGCCGCTCTCCCAGTGAAACGGGTGAGCCGCTCTCCCAGTAGGATGAGCTGTTAGCAGCCAGGCATAGGAACAATGCAGACCATAACGAGCCGAATAATCCCCATCGACCGCATCCAGCCGCACCCGGCAAACAACACGTATCATCCTGACGCGCAAATTGAGAAATTGCGCCAGGCGCTGCGCACCTTCAGCTACGTGCGCACGGCCGTCGTCCAAGCCCCAACCGACCCCACCGATCCCCACCTCCTCGTGGCAGGGGAGGGCATCGTGGCGGCCGCCCGCCTGGAAAAATACACCGAACTGGAATGCCGCGTCATCCCCGCCAGCTGGCCACCGGAAAAGGTTCTGGCCTACCTGGTGGCCGACAATGAGCTGGCCCGGCAGTCGGAGCTCGACGACGGCAAAACGGCCGCCATCCTGGCCCAGCTGCACGCGGCCGATCGCGAATTAGTCGAGGTGACCGGCCTCAGTGATACGGCCGTCGCCAGCCTCATCAAAGCGACTCATCCAAGCAAGGAAACCAACGGCCGTGGCCAACAAAAAGAAATGGCCGGTATCATCACCAAAGCCCGGCCGTCCGGCGCGGCCGACATGCAGGAGAAGTGGCAGGTGCAGCCCGGCGATCTGTGGCAGCTCAGCTACCATCGCCTCATCTGCGGCGATTCGACCGATACGGCCGTTATCGATCAACTCCTCGTTGGCGAAGAAGCCGACGTGCTGCTGGCCGATACCCCTTACGGCAAACTCAAGCTCTTTTACGGTGAAGATGGCACCATCGGCAACGGCCGTGGCCGTGTCCTGGAAGAGCACGGCGCCACCCGCTCCGTGCCGGCCGTGGCTTACGGTGAATACGAAGGCCACGAAGATTTTGACCTGACGCAGCTGCTGGATGCTGTAAACGGCCGTTACGACAGCGCGATCATCTGGGGCGGCAATTACTTCACCGACGTGCTGCCGGTGACCGGCAGCTGGCTGGTGTGGGACAAGCGGGCCTCGGACAAGTCGCAAAACCTCTTCTATGCCGACTGCGAGCTGGCCTGGTCCAATCTGGGCATCACGGCCAAGGTATTCCGCTACATCTGGCAGGGCATGATCCGCGAAGGTAAGCAGGAGCCGCGCCTGGTGCCGACCCAAAAGCCGGTGCCGCTGTATGAATGGTGCATCGGTCTATGTCCGAAGGAAGCGGCCGTTTACCTCGATCCCACCGCCGGCAGCGGCGCGTCGTTGCTGGCCTGCCAGAATTTAGGCAAGCGAATGCTGGCGGCCGACATCTCACCGGTCCACTGTGCTGTTGTCCTGGAGCGTTGGTCGCAGCTGACCGGCCTCACTCCGGAGCGCCTCTCATGACCGGCCTCACCCTGCCTGATGTCGTCACCATCGACAAAGACGACAAAGACGCCTTCGCCGCCTACCAAACGGCCGTTTCCCAGGAGCTGCAAAAGCTGGCCGGGCTGAGCGTCTACCAGAAACGGCGCAACACCATCTGGCACCTGGCGTGGGCGGCCGTTACGCCACAGATCTCCCAGAACGACATTTTCAGGCGTCCGGACTGCGTTTCTAAGTCCATCTACATGGGTAAGTGGAAGGATCAGGCAGAATTTACGGCCGTCCTAGAACGGGTCACAAACCTGACTCGCCAATACGTTGAAGGTAGGGAAGCCCGGGCGCTGGAACGGCGGCGCGCCCGGCTGCGCGACCTGGAGGAGGATTTGGCACTGCGCCTCATCGAGAAGGCCGGCAACATGCTCAACTTCCCCCTGCAAACCGCCTTTACCAGCACAGAGGAAGAAGAAGACGAAGACGGCCGGCAAATCATTCACACCACCATCATTCAGCCATCGGATAAGTGGCGGCAGCGTGACGCCGCTTACATTGCCGACAAAGCCAGCACAATCGGCCGTCGGGCGCTGGAGATGACCAAGGATAAGCAGAGTATCGAGCTGGATGTGGCCGAGCTCACCGACGAGGAACTGGATGCACTCGCCAGCAACTTATAACCTCTCCCCTGGCCAGCGCGAGCAGCTGCGCCTGAAAGTGCAGGTCGAGCGCGAGCGACGACGGCGCGCCCGCGAACGACGCCGGGCGGCCGAACGGCAGCAGACGGCCGAGAATAAAATCCTGAGCCACCCTATCCAGTGGATTCACAAACATTTTTGGATTCCGGAGCTGGCCGGCCCTATCCAGCTGCACCCCTACCAGGTGGCCGTGCTGCGTGAGGCGCTGCGCCGTGATGAGGACGGCCGTTTCGTCTACAACATTGTGGTGTGGAGCGACGTCAAAAAAAGTGCCAAGAGCTCCATTGCTGCGGCCGTGGCCCTGCACCGCGCCCACAGCGTCGAATGGGGCAGCATTAAGATTGTGGCCAACGACCTGAAGCAAGCGGCCAGCCGCGTCTCCATGTATCTGCGCCGGGCTGTCGAGCTCAATCCAGAGATGCGCAATATCAAGACGCGCGGCTATACCACCACCCTGCCCAACCGCACGATCATCGAGGCCATACCTATCGACCCCGGTGGTGAAGCGGGCGGCAACGATGACATGATCATCTTCTCCGAGCTGTGGGCCGCCAGGCATAAAGCAATGGTACAGATGTGGACGGAGATGACGCTGTCACCGCTGAAGTTCGGCTACTCGCAGCGCTGGATTGAAACCTACGCCGGTTACAGCGGCGAGTCGCCCATCCTGGAGCCGCTGTATTATCGCGGCGTCGATGAAGGCGACCGACTGGACTTGAGCTTCACTGATGACGGCGATGGGGACATCGCTGGCCGATTCCATGACCTGAGCGACCTGGAAGTGTATTCAAATGGCGGCCTGCTGTGCCTATGGAATACACGGCCGCGGCTGCCCTGGCAAACAGATGTTTATTACAAAGCTGAAGCGGCTGACCTGACGCCGGATGAATTCCAACGGATCCACCGTAACCAGTGGATCAGCTCCACCAGCAAGTTTGTGCCCGACGGCTGGTGGGAAGCGTGCCAGGGCGAGCTGCCGGCATTTACCAAACACACGCCCACGATACTGGCCATCGATGCCGGCGTCAGTGGCGACTGCTTTGCTTTGGTGGCCAGTGTCAACCGCAAGCGCCACAGCTACATTCGGGCCAGCCACAAATGGCAGCCGCCTAAGAACGGCAAAATCGACTTTCTGGGCACGGCCGAAAATCCCGGCCCGGAGCGCCAGATCGTCAAGCTGTGCTGGCAGTGGAATATCACCCAGCTGCGCTATGACCCCTACCAGCTGCACGACATGGCCACCCGCCTGGCGTCCGGCGTGCCCATCGATGCCCAGGGCAATATCGTCGAGCGCAGTGCGGCCGTGCGGATCCTGAAAATAAACTGTGTGGAGTTCACCCAGGGGCAGCCCCGGCCGCGCGCTGACAAGCAGCTCTATGACAAGATTCGCGAGCAGCGCCTGACCCACAATGGCGATGCTGACCTGGCAGCCCACGTGAGCAACGCCAACCAGAAAATAGACCCCGACGATAGCCGCCTGCGCATTGTCAAGCGCACGCAGCATTTGAAAATCGACCTGGCCGTCGCCGGGTCAATGGCCACCTACGAGCCGGATATTGAACGGGTGCCGCAGACGCCGCAAGCGTCTCACACCCACGTGATCACTTCATGAGGTAAAGATTATGGCAGAATTCAACAAATGGACCGCCAAAGAAGCGGCCGAAGCCATCCCCGATCAAAACGCCGAATGGCTCAAAATGAACCTGGCTTTTGCCGATGGTGATCACTGGCAAAGCGGCCGTGCCTGGATTGGCCCGATGCTGGCCGATGGCAGCGAAGGCCAGCAAATCATGATGGGCAATGTCGAGAACACCTTTGTGCCGCAAAACGCCATCGGTGAGCTGGTCGGCCGTCACGTGGCCGGCGTCATTGGCGAGAATCCGCAAAAGAGCAAAGAGCTGGTTCGGCCGCTTACGTTCGGTGCGAACACCGAAGACGACGAACCCACCACCGCAGAAGCGGAGCTGCTGGCCGAAGCCGGTGCGCTGTTGTCGAGCTGGTGGAACGGCCGTCATGGGGTATTGACCAGAAACGGCCGTGTCAGCCGCGTCTCGCCCCAGGAAGTTTTCCAGGAGGCCACCCGAACGATGCTGCTCACCCAGCGCGGGCCGCTGCGCCTCATTATCCCGGCAAACCTGCTGAGCGTTGATGAAGACGGCCGTTCGCGGATAGACGGCACCGGTCAGCCCCTCGCCGACGTGCTGACCAAAATCCATATCCAGCATCCCCGGGCCACTCAGGCCACAGTAGCCACCGATGGCGGGTCTATGGACCAGGCCGGTGTTTACACCTACAAGAAAGATGAGCAGGTCGCGGCCGAAATCTGTTTTGTCGATGAGGACGGCAACACCGTTATCCGTCTGGTGCAGGCCGATGTCAAAGAGGCCGTGGATTATCCGCTGAAGCTGGGCGGCCGTTTGACTATGTTTGAGATGGAACGGCCGTTGTTCATCGACGAGACCAAACGCCGCCTACAAAGGTCCCTCAACCTGGCGCGGACCAGTGAGAGCCGCAATATTGTCGATGGCGGCTTCCTGGAGCGGCTGTACCTCAATACCCAAATGCCGGGGGAATGGTCTGAAGACGCGAGCGAACCAGGCGGCATGAAGTTCACCCCGAGCAAGGTTAACCTCGGTCCCAACACGGCCAACTTTATGACCGGCACGCCTATCTGGGATGAGGAAACGGGACAGATTAAGGGCTACGCCACGCCCCAGGTGGTGTATCGCAACCCCACACCAGCCGACGTGTTTGTCGCCACGGCCGCAGACATCTACACCGCCCTGCTGCACGAAGCCAGCCAGCTGCACGTGCTGGCTCAAGGCGGCGGCAGCGAAATCAGCGGCGAATTCATCGTGCAGGCCCGCGCCGATTTCGAGACCAGCCTGAAACAAACCAAATCGGCCCTGGACGCCGCACTGACCTGGTGTTTTGATACCGTGCTCACCCTGGCGGCCGCTATCGCCGGCGACCCCACCCACTTTGACGCGCTGAAGATCAGCGGGTCGGCCATCATCAACAGCGGCCCGCTGTCCATTGGCGAGCGGCAGGCGATCATTTCAGCCTACGAAAAAGGGCTGCTGTCGAAAGAAACGGCCGTGCGCATGTTGGGCGCGGAAAACGTCAGCGCCGAGCTGGAGCGCATCGAGGGCGAAGAGTCGGCCAGGCTAAACACGCTGAAGCTTCAGGCGGAGATTCTGGAGATTCTGGGCCGGGCGGCCGTGGCCTTGCCCGCGGCCGTGCAGACGGTGCAGGACGGGGAGATTAGCGACGCCACGATTCGGGGCGATTTTGTGATCGGGGGTGATGACGAATGACGCGCCACGAGGGACATGAAACAGTCATATGCAGCAAGTGTGACCGAGTAATTGAGCAGTGCAGTTGCCCGGCAGATGCAGATAAGCTAAATCGGTATATCATTTGCGACGATTGCCAAAAAGAGGTCACGCAACTCGACCTGGTGAGCCGGGCGGCCGAGGTTGCGGCCGCGTCATTGCTCGATTTAGTCAGCGTGATCGAGCAGCATTTTGTGAAGCCTAAAGCGTCCGTTAAGGAAAACGAGAATGCCCGCGATTAAATGGACGGCCGAACAGCTGGCAGCATTGGCGGCCGTTTCTTCCTTGGAGTATCAAGAGGCGGTGGTAGTCTGGCAGCGCTACGCCCCGCGCCAGGCGCGCACGGCCCTGGCCGGTGCCAGCGGCGATCCCATCTCCCGCCGCGTCCTGGACCAGGTGCTGACGGCCGTGGGTCAGGTCATGGCCGGTCTGGCCGTTGGCGCGCAAACATCGGCGGTGCAGCTGGAAGATTGGCAGCTGCAAATGGCCGACATCGTGCGCTTTGTCCATCTGGCTGGCGGCGGCGCGGCCGTGGGCGGTATCAACGCCCTGACGGTGGCCGATGTGGGCCAGGTGCAGACAGCGCGGCGGTTTCACCTGGACAAGCTGCAAACATTGGCGACGGGCCTGGCTGCCGGTGATGTTTTGCTGGACGGCCGTTTCCTGCGCCGCTCGCAGATGTATGGTGATGCCGGCCGTGGCACCTTTTACGATGTGGCCGAAAGCAGCTTTGCCCGGCGCGGCTTTGAGACTGTGCGCAGCATTCGCAGCGCCCGCGACAGCTGCCGAGAATGTATCGATTTCGATAAACGGGAATTTTTCATCGGCGACCCGGCGTACAAGAAGCCCGGTCAGCGCATTTGCCTGGTGAACTGCCTGTGCTATGAAGAATATTTCAACAGCGAAACGGCCGAGAGGAGGCTGGTGTGAACCAACTACCCACCACTATCCGCATTGGCGGCATTGATTACACCGTCGTCGAGCGCAAAGATTTGCGCGACGGCAACACCGGCCTGAACGGCCACATCCTTTACAACGACTGTGAGATTCGCGTCGAGGTAGATATGGCACCGCATGTTAAATGGGTGACGGTGTGGCACGAGGCGCTGCACGGCCTCCTGGAGCACGCGGGCATGGGCGACCATAAGGAAAGGCTGGTCATTGCCCTGGGTTACGGGGTGACCCAGGCGCTGCGTGATAATCCGTGGCTGCGCCAGCCACCGGCGGCCGACGAGGTGAGTGCAGATGAGTGAGCCAACGCCGGTCTACAACGGCCGTTTCCCGGCCAGCGCCAAACAGCGCCGTCCTGCCCCGCTGCCCGCCAAAGCGCATAAATTGGCGCTGCGCGTGTTACAATTGGCCAAAGAACCGGGAGAATACCAGTTCACTTTGATTGTAGATGAAAACGGCCGTTGGCAGCTCAAGCCACCGGCGGCCGTCGAGGAGTTAGGGTTGTGAGTGCTCAGGCAGGATACAATTTGCAAATTAGCGTCAATGGTATCGACATCGGCAAGGAAACAAACTCATTTTGGCGTCGAGCAAACAGGGCAAAACGGCGAATGTCTGAATATGCTGCACGATACAATCACGGCCGGGCGAAGAAGGTGTCGTTCAAACGGCCGTCGCCGCGACTGAGCAAAGAGACGCTGAACAACGTGGCCTACGCGGCTTTTGAGGAGTAGATCATGGCAATGCAAGGTTTCACAAACATACCGCCTGAGCAACGGCCGTTGCTGGTCTGGAATGGTCAGCCGGTGCGGGCGCTAGCATTAGAATGGAACGCGGATATCGAGGATGGCCCCCACTCATCTTATGCCGTACGTTATCGGGTCGCGGAAAAAACATGGGCATATATCGATCTCTTCGGCAGGCGTCATAGTCTGGTTGGAGATATGATCGCTTCCCGGCGACGCAGCGGCCGCAGGTTACTTGAAGTCAGCGGGATGGCCGTGCAAAAACGGCCGTAATTGACACATTAAGACAACTGTTCTAAGATACATAACTAAATAAGCCCCCGGCCCTGGCCACCATACCAGGGCGGCGCGGCGTGAAACCTTTAGAGACACGGCGCTGAAAGCGAGTAGGACTTGCTTTCAGCGCCGTTTTGTTTTTCCGGCAAGGTGCCAACCCCTAAGCGTTCAGGGAACGCAGGAGACAACCGTATGTTATTTGCTCACAAATTTACTCACTTCCCCTACCCCATGACCGCCGACGGTAGCGAGGGTGGCGGTACGACAACGGCCAGCGGTGGCGGCGATTTAGAACAGCGCCTCCTCGACGCCTTCTCTTCCATTGCCAACAAGCAAGGTGGAGCAGACGCGGCCGGGGTGCTGCTGCTGCAAGAGAACAAAGCCTACCGCCAGGAGATCAACAAGCTCAAGGCGGACCTGGCGGCCGTACAGGGCAAGGTGCCCGGTGACGGCGCGGTTGTTCTCGATGGCGAACAAACGGCCGCATGGCAGGCGTATCAGGCACTGGGCAAGCCCGATGAGCTGAAGCAGCTCCGGGGCGAGTACACCCAGCTCCAGCGCAACCAGCTCTTCCAGCAAGCGGCCGCGGCTCACGGCTACAAAGCGGCCGTGCTGGGGCAGCTGCCCGGCGCGGGCGAGCTATCCATTGAGGTGAGGGAAGTTGAGCAGGACGGGAAAAAGAACCAGGTTGCTTTTGTCAAAAACGGCGATGGTCAGGAACGGCCGTTACCCGACTATGTCAAAGAAACCTGGGGAGACTTTTTGCCGGCCTTAACCGCTGAGCAAAAAGGCGGCCAGCAGGCGTCAGGGACGCCGTGGCCCAAACAGGATGTGAGCAGCCAGGGTGCTGACACGTCAGTTACGAATTCGTACTTAGAGCGGCAGCGCAAGGCGCACGAAAGCCGCAAGAATCCGATTACAGGAGAATGATATGTCACGCACAACTTACTACGATGAGGCTCTGCCCTTCGTAGCCAATGAGCATAGCCTCGTGCGCGGTACCGGTCGGCAAATTGATTGGGTACTGGTCCCCGCCTCCTTTGGCGGTGATGCCGTTCTGGTCAAACTTTCGGCCAACGCTGCGGCCGACGCCACGAGTATTTCTGTAGACGCGCTGTCTGGCGCGATTCCGGCCGGTACGCTGCTGCACTTTGGTGAATCCAAAGAGTTTGCCCGGGTAACGGCCGCGGCCGCTGCGGCCGCCACATCCATCACGGTTGAGGCCCTGCCGGCAGCCATTGAAGACAATGACGAGGCGTATTACTGGCCGGGCAACGAAGCCAAGCGGATCCCCGCCGGCACCGTCATGGCCAAGCTGTCCAGCGGCAAGGTTATCCCTCGCTCGGCCGTTACCGGCTCCGAAACATCCACCAGTTTGCTGGAATCTACCGCCATCGACGACGGTATGGCCGACGTCGGCCACGGCCAGATTGTCGGCGGTGTCATCTTTGAAAACCTGCTGCCCGATTGGGACGGCGGCTCGTCTGGCAACTGGACCGACACCTACAAAGACGAACTTGTCGCCGCCGGTGTTGGCACTGGCTGGGTATGGGAAACCTACTCAGATTCCACGTCATAGGCAACGGCCGTTGGCGCTTAGTCGCCAGGCTTAGCTCTCAGAACTAAGGTAGGTAACCATGTTTAATTTTTCCTTTGAAGATGTTCTAAATGACCTGGGGTCTGGTGACATGTTCAGCGTGGCCAATGAGCCGCGCCCCATGTCGGACTATCTCTGGTCCAACTTTCTACCCGTCATGACCAGCACCGACTATGCGGCCGAGAGCGGCACGATGACCGTGCGGGCAACGATGGCCGGGGCGGTGGGTATGGATTCACCCTACCCCCCGGTCGGCCTGGTGCAGGCGTCCAAGTTTGCGGAGAAGGCGCTCAAAATCGGGGCCTATTCCAAGCTGACTGAAGACAACCTGCGCAAGATTCAGGGCATCCTGGTCAATCTCGCCCTCAATGGCGGCAACGGCAAAGAGTTCCTGGCCAATGAGGTGCTGCGCTTCATTGACAAGGTGATCGCCCAGTCCATGTATGACCGCATGGAGTGGCTGCGGGCCCAGGCCCTGGTGACGGGGGCGATCAGCTGGACATTCAACGGCATTGCCTGGAGCGTCAGCTACGGCGTGCCGTCAGCCAATATCCTGAGCCAGCGCACCAGCACGGCCGCCTGGGATGAGTCCGCCTCCGCTTTCTGGGCTGACATCAACCTGCTGTACCAGGCGCTGCGCTACAACGTTGCGGCCTTTGTGGTGCATCCGGACACGCTGCTGGCCATCGTTTCCAACAGCGTCAACAACATCGAAATCACCAGCCAGGACGCATTTGCCGCCGGCGGCAGCCGGACCACCATTCGCCGCTTGCTGGGCAACAACGAACGGCCGTCGAGCGATTTCCGCGAGCAGGTAACGCTCATCAGCTACGGTGATGAAGCCGAGATTTACGACACGGCCAATCCCGGCCAAACAACGAAGGTGCCGTTCATGGCCCAGAAAAAGCTCGTGGCCATTGGCCGGCCGTCACGGCGCGGCTACGTGGTGGGCGAAGGCTCCACCGAAGACCCCACCAGCGACCTGGCCCTGGGTTACACCCACGTCGGCCCCACCGTTGAGGGTGGGCGGCCTGGCGTTTGGGTACAGGCATACACGCCGGAACAGCTGCCTATGCAGCTGCACGGCCGTGGCGCGGCTAACGTAATCCCGGTTTTGGAGAATCCCGAATTGGTGGCAATTGCGAGTTCTGAGATCGGAGGCAGCTAATGGCCAATGACGAACCTACCACTGAGACCGTTTTCGTCTCTCTGGATTGGACGCACGGGGTCAATGTAGACGGCCGTACCGTTTACTTTGGCCCCGGCGAGCGCGTCCCGGTGCCGACGGCCGTGGCTGAAGCCAAAGGCTGGAAGCTGCGTAGCCAGGCTGATGAGGTTCGCGCGCAAACGGTAGGTGAAATAGCCTCAGAGTTTAGAGCTAAAACACCAACCAGCACTGACGTGACCTCTCTTGCTGGCGTCCCCCACCTGGTGGACGCCTTGGAGATTGCCGGATTTGTTACGGCCGTTTCCATCCGCGACGCCACTGAAGCCGACCTGACGGCCGTTTCCGGCATTGGCGAGGCTACGGCCGCCAAGCTAAGAACGGCCGCCGAGGAGCTGCTGAGTTAATGGCCGCCCAGCCCTTCACCACCGAACTGGCCCTGGCCAAGTACATGCACGACCTGCTGAGCCAGGGCAATCTGGCCGGCCAGCTTAACCTCGATCCAGATCTGGGTCATTACGGCGAGCCGGTGGACGAAGCGCTGCTGGCCGTCGGCGTCAGCGACGTGGCCACCGTCACCGGCACCCAGGGCCTGCGCCAGCTGCGTGCGGCCGCCCGGGTTGAGCTGTGGCGCATGGTGATGGGGCGTACGGCCGGCAAACACCAGCGCGGCCTGGGCGATACCGCCCGCAGCGAACACCAAATTTTCGATCATGCCAAAGAGATGTTTGGCCAGGCGATGAAGGACGCGCGGCGGTTGGGCATTGCCAGCTACCGGGTGACTGAAGCGCCCCAGGGCAGCAGCAAAATCGACTACGCCCAAGGCTACTACGGAGGCCGCTCCAATGGCTGATGTGACCCCAACGGCCGCGTCGGTTTCCGGCGTGGCAATGACCCTGTATGCCGCGGCCGATCCGCTCACGGTCAGCAACAACGGCCGTGTGCGCCTGATCGCCATCAATACCAGCGGCGCCGAACGCACCTTCGACATCGTCACCGAGGCCGTCGAAGAAAGCGACCTGGCCATTGCCGACCGGCCGATCACGATTCCCGACTCGCAGGAGTTCACCCAGCTGGGCACCTACGCCACACAGCTCTACAACGACGGGGCCAATGAAATCACGCTGCAAAATTTCAATGACATTTCCGGCCTGTCGTTTCTGGCCCTGCAAACCTGATGATTAAGACCGAGATTGACCTCATCAACCTCACCACGGTGCAGCATGAACTGAACCAGATGTTTGCCCAGCTGGACGCCGACGAGCTCGGCCGTGTCTACCACGAAGGCGCTTATGGACCATCCGGCCAGCGGTACGAAGCATTGGTGCAGAAAGAAGGTCAGCAGGCGGCCGTCCATCAGGGCTACTGGCACACCGATCAGGACGTGGTGGACCAGCGCCAGGCCGACGTGCGCGACATCTTTGCCGAGCTGGTGAGCAGTATCGCCACCGGCCGCCGGGTCAGCGTGCGCCAGGCGACGGCTGAGGCGCTGCGGCTGGTCTATGACGATTTGCGCAAATACCCGCCGGCGCGCGCGGGCAGCACCTACGCGCGCACCGGCGAGTTGGGCCGCGGCTGGCGCTGGGCGGTGACATGAGTCGAGAAACTGTGCTAACGGCCGTGCGTGATCTCATCCTGAACTGGTCGCCTGCTGCGTCCAACTTGACGCAGCTCACCCGTGGCTACGCCTACCCGTACGACCAGGTGCCCGATCCACTGCCGGAATTTCCGGTGCTGCTGGTGGAACGCAATCGGGCAAAGTCGGCCTTTTCCAATGCCGTGGGCAGCGCGCCCGCTGGCGGAGTTTGCCGCGAGGAGCTGCTGCCCATTCGGGTAGATGTGGCCTGGCAGGTGTGGGACCAGGACAAGCCCAACGTCAACCGCACGGCCGAACTGGCCGTGCTGGCCTGGGAAGATGAGCTGCACGCCCTCTTTGCCGCCAACCCCAAGATTGGCGGGGCGGTGGTGAAGCTGGGTGAGATTGGTGCGCCGCGCCGGGTGGAAAGCAAGGTTGGCTTGCGCTTCTGGTTTGATGAGGAGCTGCTGGTAGCGGCCGCTTTTATAGATGCACTTTATGAGGTGACAGTGTGAGATACAAGGTCAAAGTGCCCATCGGCAAAAAAGTGAAAGGACCTGGTTACAAGGTTGGCGAGGTTGTCAACGACGGCGATCTGCCTGCTGAAACAATTGAAAAATTTGTCGGTTGGGGGTTTCTGGCCCCGATTCCCGACAAGAAACCGGCCGCGAAGAAAACGGCCGTAAAAGACGAGGTGGATAATGGGTAAATTTACCGGCGCGTTGGCGTCATTCAAGCTGGACAGTGCCGAATATTTTTGCTTGCAAACTTATAACTGGTCCGGCTCCATTCAGGAGGCCGTTAGCCGCTGCTCTGGCGCATCCGGAGCGGCCACTTACCGTGATGCCGGGGCGGAGGAGGATACCTTTACCTTCGATATTCCGCTAGAGGAGGGGGCGACCGGCGTGACAATCATCTCGGCGCTAAAGCGCGGCTCATCGGGCGCGTTCGAGTTTCATCCAGAGGATGAGCAGACCGGCTTTCTGGAATTCTCGGCCGCGAACGCCCTTGTGACGCAATCTAGTTTGGCCGGCGGCGTTGATGAGCATGGCGTACTGAGCATCACCATCGGCATCGATGGCGTTTTGGCCATCCAGGGAGTCAGTGCTTAATGGCGACTAAAACCAAGGCGCGAGCTAACGGCACGCCGTTAGAAACTGAACTCCACCCCTGGCAGCAGGAATTCACCATCAAGGCGGATCTGCGCGAAAAGGACGTGGTAGCCCTTGAGCGGGCAGCGGCCGCTATCCCGCACATCATCCTGTCGGCCACCAACAGCTACAACGAGGCGTACCTGTGCGCCGCCATCGAAGCCGGTTGGATCGAAGCGCCCGAAACGCGCTTTGAAGAGGTGGTGAGCAAGGGTGAGAACGGCCGTAAAACGACCACCAAACGCTACACCTACGGCGGCAAAGAGGTGGGCGACCTGCACCCCGGCGCGGTGCGCTGGCTGGGGCAGGAGGTGATCGCGAGATACAACGAGGCCATCTCTGTCCCTTTAGCCTTATAGTCGCTGCGGCGAAAGCGGGCGACAACGAAGGCGAGCCGCCAGACGAGCTGCTGCTGGCCTGGCGGGTGCAGCGCTGGGGCGATCCCTGGAATGTGGGCTGGATGGAGTGGCCCGCCGGGATGCGGCAGCGGCTGGACACGGCGCTCAACGTCTATAACCTGCTGGATGCAGCGCAGGCGTTCCCGGCCGGAGGGGCGGCGAAGTGGGCAACGGCCCATCCGGGTGCCTGGAAATCCTTGCAAAACATCGTGAAGCTGGTCCGAGAATTCGACAATGACAACCCCGATTGATGTAATTTTAAGATTTATCAAAACCGGTCAGGGGGATGACCAGGCTATCAAGGCGCTTAAGGACCTGGAACGCGGCACGGATGGCGCGGCGAAGGGTATAAAAAGCGTTGATACTCAGAGCCGAAATGCCAGCCAAAGCAGCCAGAGCCTGGCAAAATCTTGGCTAAAGGTCGCAGCCGGGGCAACGGCCGTTATCGCCGTCGGTAAGCAGGTAGTCGATTTCCAAAAAGAAAACATCCGCCTGGCCGGGATTCAGGAGGATGCCGAGACACAGCTTGCCCAAACGATTAAATCAACCGGCGCGGCCGCCGGACTGACCGCCACAGAATTAAAACAAATGGCCTCTGGCTTGCAAGGCGTCACCAAATTTGGCGACGAGGCTACTATCCAGGGTCAATCCCTCCTCCTTACCTTCACCAGTATTGGCAAAGACGTATTCCCGAGAGCCACCGAAACTATGCTGGATATGTCCCAGGCGCTGGGCCAGGACATGAAATCTAGTGCCATCCAGCTGGGTAAGGCGCTAAATGATCCCATCAACGGCGTTAGCGCCTTGCAGCGCGTTGGCGTCTCCTTCACCGAATCTCAAAAAGAGCAGATTACAACATTGGCCGAAAGCGGCCGTCTCATGGAAGCGCAAAATCTGATCCTTGACGAACTCAGTAAGCAGTTTGGCGGCAGCGCGGCAGCGGCGGCCGAAACTTATACCGGCAAGGTAGAGCAGATGGGAAATGCCTGGGGGGACCTTCGGGAGCAGCTAGGCTATGGACTGCGACTGACCGGCGAGCAAGTGGACGGCACAAAGGGATTGGTTGAAAACACAACGAACTATTTAGCAGTCCTGAACAGGCTGCGGGATGAATACCATAAGGGAAACATCACCCTGGTGGAATATAGAGCTACTCAGGCGGAGGTCCTGCTCACCGGCAAAGAGGCCACAGAGGTGCTGGATGAATATGCTCAGGCTGAACTAGCTGCTGAACAAGCCGCGCAAAAGCTAAATACCCGCGTTCATGACACGCATAATCTAATGCAATTTCAGGCTCCGCTTCTTACTGATGCGGCAAAAGCTTTCTTAGCGCAAGATCATACATTGCGCAACGTCAACCGGCGAATACTGGAACTGGGCGGCAATCTGGGGCCGACGACGCGGGAACTTGAAGAGATGGCCTTTGCCAGTGGGGACCTGGCAGCCTTTGAAGACAGGCTGTTCGATTCCACCCAGAACGTCACGACTGCCCAGGGCCGCTGGAACGAAGCGCTGGCCAACTCCAGCGACCGGCTGGCCGAATCCAACCGCCTCAACGCCGAAGCCGCGGCCGCCCGTGCCCAGGTCGCGGCCGCTACCGGCGATCTCTTCACCGAATTCAGCCAGGCCGACGGCGCGCTAGGCGTCTTTAACGAGACGCTGGCGCAAATCAATCAGGGAACGGGTGAGCTAACAACGAATCAAGGTTCGCTCAACAGCGCCATGTACGCCGCGGCCGATGCCGCCGGTGCCGACGCCGCGCAGCTGGCCATCCTGAAGGTGGCCACCGGTGAGTTGTCGCCCGTGCAGGCTGAGGCGGTCATTAAATCCGTTGCCCTGGAACAAACGCTGAAAAACCTGGGGCAGGCGTATGCTGATGGCGATTTAACGTTGCAGGACTACATCACGGCCGCGCAGCAGGCCGTGACTGACATCAATGGCATGACGGTAAGCTTCGACGAGCAAACCGGCGCAATCACCACCAGCAACGACGCTGCGGCCGATCTCATCGACACCCTCGACCGCCTCCCCACCCATCACGATTTTGTCATCAAAATCGCACAAGAGGGCAAGATTCCCACGCTGCCTACCGGACCAGGTAGCGGGCAAGCGTCTGCTTTCCTGGCTGAAGGCGGCCCAGTTCCGTATGGTCCACCCATCAGCGGCTACGGTGCCGACAATGTCATGATCGCCGCCCAAACCGGTGAATACATGCTGAAACGCAGCGCCGTCAATAAGCTGGGCCTGAACCGGCTCAACTACATGAATAACACCGGCCGACTGCCCGGCTATGCCGATGGCGGCTACATTGGCAGCGACAACGGCGGCGGTTCAGCGGCCGCTGCCAGCATCGTGCTTCAGCCGGTCATCAATGTGACCGGGGTTGTTTCGCGCCAGCAGGGGATCGAGAGCGGCCGTAACATCCTCGATGGCCTGGTCGATGCTGCCCGCGGCCGAGGAGTGCGCATCTAATGACAGACAGAATGGTTGTTGGCATCCCCTGGGGATTTTCGGACACGATTACGATCTGGCCAGGGACCGCACCAGATCATGAAATATGGGACCCGTATATCGGGGGCAACTCCATGGGGCGCGTGCCGTCGCGCATGGATTTTGAATTAGCGGCCGTACCGGGCACTCGGGTATTGCCCAACGGCACAAAGATTGACAAATTCCAGGGCTATGACGCGCCAGTCGTCTACCCGCATGAGGTGTGGAACTGGACGGTGAGGCAAGGGCAGGGGCACCTGCTGGCCCAGTCTTACGGCGGCGCTACGACGTTCAGCAACCGGTTGTTGGGCGGCGTGATTGGCCTGTACGTCGTTAAACGCCTGGGGCCAACGCTGAGCCAGATATGGACAGCACGCGGCCGTATGGAGCGAATCCGCGCCAGTGCCGATCCTCAGTTTGGCGCAGATTACGTCCTTTACACGGCCGAAATTGAGCGGCTCACCGATTATCAATATGTGAGCAATATCACCCTGACATGACCGAACGTTACAGCACCTTCACCCTGAAAATTAAGGCCCTGGCCAATCTCGGCACCCTGTCCACCTACAACGACGCTGAGATTTGGGATATTAACGGCCGTCAGGGGATGAACACCGCCGAGCGCGGTTCCTTCAAGCTGTACGCCAGCGACGCCACGCTGCTGGCCGATCTGGAGGCCAACGTGGGTCAGGTGGTGACGGTTTATGTCACCGACCAGGTAGCCAGCGGTGCCAAAATGGACCTGGCCACGTTCATCATTAAAAGCATCACCACCGAAACCGGCCAGGGCGTCAGCGAGGTAACCGTCTCCGGACCGGAAATCACCGACCAGCTGCGCAACACCAATGCCGGCAACAACGCCATCGATAACGGCGCAGGCGGGCCATCGACAACCGACATCGCAGACATTATGGGCTACGCTGCGGCCGGTTGGACGTTGACCAATGAGACGGCCACGGCCGCCGGTACCTACCACGCTGCCCGAGGTGATACGGTGCTCAAGCTGCTCAACGCGGCCGCCCAGCAGAGCGGCGAGCTATTCCGCCTGGCAACTTACGCCGATCCCACCAGCAAGGGGCTGTTCTGGGCCGCCTCGCCCGACAGCAGCGGCGTGACGCTGCGAATGCCCAGCAGCTACAACCAATATGATGGCAGCACCACAACGGGGAAACTGTACAGCCTGCGGCGGGAGTACGATTTTGAGCCGGTCATCACCCGCATACGGCCGTTTGGCGCGGGTGTAGGCGACGGCCGTCTGGACATCACCGGTATTGACAGCGGCGATACCGGGGCAGATCCGGCCTGGCTGGACACCACCTTTGTCTCCAATCTGATGGCCAACAGCGACCTGGAGACGGCGCTAGGGTACGTCATTGAGCAGGATGTGGATTTCAGCTGGATTCAGGCCAATGACCCCACCAACGGGACGCAACTGACCAGCGCGGCCGTGGCCGTGTGGAAAACGGGCAAAAACTACCTGGAGCAAAACGACGCGGCGCGGGAGTTTTACACGGCCGTGTGCAATGTACCGGCCAACCTGCGACCGGGGCAAAGCGTCACCGTCGTGTACAGCGAGTACCAGGGCGGCATGACTGGTGGCAGCCAGACAATCAACATCAACAAGACGCTGACGATTCTGGCCGTAGAAAATCGCCTTGAAGAGGGCGAGCGCATCACCACGCTAACCCTGGGTGACAAGCCGCTGCCCCAGCCGACGGCCGCGCAGTGGGTGGCCGACGTTGCCGAGAAAACGCAGGACACCACGCGCAAGAGCGACGTGGGCACGTCGCCCGGCGCAGTGAGCATTTCGCGAACGCTGCTGGCCAATCTGCCACTGCGCATCGATGGTGGTGCGTCGGCCGATTTGTCGGCCGACCGGACACTGACCCTCGACGGATTGAGCAGCTACGGTGCGGCCAACCAGGTGGCGGGGGCTAATGCTGCGGCCAGCGGCTGGGAATACAAAACGGTGACGCCTGGCGCAGGCATCAGCGTGGGGCATAGCGCCGGGGCGATTACGATTACCAATACCTCGCCAGGTGGAGCGGATCTGTCGGGTCTGGCATTTGTCACCATTGGCAATACGGCCAGCCTGAGCGCCGAGCGAGCGCTGGTGGCCGGGGCGGGCCTGACGCTGTCTGACGGCGGGGCCAACGGTAACGCGACGCTGGCGGTGGGCGCTGGGGATGGGATTGACGTTACGGCAGACTCTGTTGCCGTAGACGCAACCGACCTGATCGGCACGGGACTGACTGAAGAGGCGACCAACAACATTGCCGTCGATTTCACCGTTGTGGCGGCGCAGGATGACCTTCATCCTGCGATGCAGACAGGTGCTGATACGGCCGATTTGTTCAGCATATTTTCTGGCCAATTTCTAAATTTTGATGATCAGGCAGCAAATACAGTTTTGGCTGGTCCGACCTCGGGAGCAGACGACGATCCCACGATGCGTCTGCTAGTGGATGCTGACATTCCTTCATCAATTGCCCGCGACAGTGAGCTGCATAACCAGGTACATGTTCTGGCCACGACATCGGGTCTGGGTCCGGATCACACCGTTTCCGGCTTGACAACCGGCCAAGTGCTGCGGGCGACGGGGGCGAGTACGGCCGCTTTCGGCTCATTGCAACACAGTGAGCTGGGAGGCGTGTCGGCTAATCAGCATCATAACCAAAGCCATGTACTTGCTACCACATCCGCCTTGGGCCCAGACCACACCGTTTCCGGTCTTACCAGCGGGCAGGTGCTTCGTGCGACTGGCGCGACAACGGCCGCTTTCGGCACATTGCAGCACAGTCAACTCGGTGGCGTGTCTGCTAACCAGCACCACAACCAAAGCCATGTTCTGGCCACCACCAGCGGTCTGGGCGCAGATCACACCGTTTCCGGCTTGACGGCGCGACAGGTGCTCATTGCGACTAGCGCGACGGCAGCGCAGTTCCGCGCCCTGCAAACGGCCGATTTGCCAACGAAACCCAGCGTTCGCTATCGCGCTACTAGCAATCAATCGGTTGCCAGTGGGGGATTCACGGCACTGGCACTAGGCACCGAGATATGGGACACGGGCTCGCACTGGTCTGGAGGGGGTCCTGCCAGATTGACGGTAGGCACGGGCGAAGCCGGTAAATGGCTGATTATTGGCCACACACGGTGGGAGGGGAATAGCAGCGGCGAGCGCGTTCTGGGTATTGAGTTAAACGCTCTCACCTTTTTGGCCATGACGGAGAACAACCCCGATGGCCAGACGGGGGCGCTAGAGCAGACAGTGTCAACCATTTGGGACGCCAGCGACGGCGAGTACTTTCGACTGATGGGATTGCAAACTAGCGGCGGCAACCTGAATGCGGAGGCCGCAGTCGAGTATGGAACGTCGCTCATGATGATTCGATTAAGTGATTAAAAGGAGATCGGCATGGGTAAAGATGAAACATCAATCACATTGACATTGGCGTCAGAAACGGCCGTTTGGCTGCGCGAGCTGCTGGATGGTCTTCAGCTAAAAGAAGCGATTCCGCTGGAGCACGCGCGCAAGCTGCTGGCCTACAAAGACGAAGTGGCTGGGCAGCTGCCAGCAAAGGAGGCGAGCCGTGAGGCGAAATAGTGCCCTGGCTTTCTCCGCTTTAATTCTCTTTTCGTTCTTGCTGGTTGGTGAACCGACGGCCGCGCAAACCACCATCACCCTGCCGCAAACCGACACCTACCTGGGCGAGCAAGGCGGACTGTATCCAGGCGGAGGGTGATTTTATGATACCAGGAGAGTGGAATTTCACGATTTATCAGGGCGCGGCTCTAAGCAAGACGATTACCTGGCCGGACCGGGACATGACCGGCGGGACGTTTGCTATGCATATTCGGAAAAACAAAGATTCGGCCGAGATGCTGCTGGAACTGACGACGGCAAACGGCCGTATCACGGCCAGCCTATCGGGGAGTGACACCCTGATTGTTTTGGACGTCTCTGCCGTGGCTACGGCCGCGCTTGATTTCTCCACCTATCAAGCCTACTACGATTTGGAATACATTCCCGCCTCCGGCGCGGAAGATACTGAGCGGCTGCTGATGGGCCGGGTGGCATTGAGCCGGGAGGTGACGAGATGACCGAGGTAACAATTTCTGACGAGGCTGTGGCGGTAACGGTCACAGAAGGGGCGTCGCCGGGGTTGGTTACGGCCGTGGCTGATGACCTGGAAGATCATGAAGCGTTGGAAGGAACGGCCGTTCACGGCCTGGGCAGCGCGGCGGTAGAGGATGCCAGTGCGTTTGAGCCGGCGCTTGGCAATCCAGCGGCGAACGGCTACGTGTTGAGCAGCCAGACCGACGGCACACGGGCTTGGGTGGCTCAGTCGGGTGGCGGTGGCGGTGCGTCCGATGTGGACGATTTGACCACAGACACGGGCAACAGTGGCGATATGGTTCGGGTGGCGGGCGCAGGTGGGTTGGAATATCGCTCGGCGGCGCAAACATTAAGCGACATTGGCGCAGAGGCAGCAGGTGCGGCGGCGGTTGTGGCTGGTGATTTAAGCGACCACGAGGGCGACACCGCCAATCCGCACGCGGTCACAGCAGCTCAGGCGGAAGCGCTGCCGGAAGATGCCGCCATTGTGACCGTGAACGCAACCCACACTCTCCTGGCAGCCAATGCCGGGAAAATCCACGAATGCGACGGCACATTTACCGTTACGCTGCCGGATGGATTGGACGCGGGGTATCAGGTGACACTTGTCAACGTTGGGACAGGGGTCATCACACTGGCGGCGGCTACGACGCTGCAAAGCGCTGATGGGGCATTGACGCTGGCGACGCAGTACAAAGCGGCGGTGGTTTATCATCGCGGCGCTGATGTGTGGCTGGCGGCGGGAGGGCTGGAATAATGCTGGGGCCGATGACGTATGGGGCATTGGCGCAGTCGGGTGCATCTTCGCCTACCTACGCACAGGTACTCATGGACGACTACGGTGCCTCTGAGGTATGGCCGCTTGTGGACATTGCCAGCGGTACGACGATTCACGCGCACGTCAATGCTGCCAGAGACGGGGTAGAGGTGGGATGGGATTTACAAAATGCAGACGGGCCGGTGCCGGGGTCGTTAGCACCGTATTCTGACGGCACAAATGACGCAGGAAATATATACAGCTCATCACTAAATAGTATTTTTGATTGGGGTGTTGGCTGTATTTTTGTTTGGGCGAAAATTGCAGATGCCTCGATTTGGACCGATGGTGTAACAAGGTATGTTGTCCGTATGAGGTTTGACAATGCGAGTCAATTTGCGATACAGAAATCCACCACCAATAATCAGATTTTTTTTCTGGCTCGGATAGGCGGAACTTTTAATGATTTTTCCGTTAGTGGTTTTTCGGAAAACGACTGGATTTCTTTAGCGCTCACCTGGGATACAGGAGCCGGAGCAAGTGGCGAGGTCATAGTATACAAGAACGGCATCCAGACTGGGACAACGAAGACTGGCATCGGCACACCGGCAGAGGCTAGCTTAGGCACCAATGTGACAAATCTGGGAGCGGCAACGTTTGACCCTCCATTACAAAATTGGGATGGATGGTTGGCATATTGCGCCGTCAAATTCGGCTCGGTCTGGACTCCGACGCAGATTTTAGAGATACATAACGCGGCTGCGACAAGTGCGCCAGACCCTTAGTCCCCGGCGGGGGTGAAAACGCGGTGGAGATAATCGACTTGTCAAATAATCCAATTTCTGGTCATGGTGGCGGCTTAATAATTAAGCCAACGACGGATGTATACCACGTTACATCTCTGGATGACTCTGGTCCGGGGACGCTACGTGATGGCGTTCTCAACGCAACATCAAACGGCCGTGCGATTGTTTTTGATGTAGGCGGTTACGTGGATTTAGAGAGTAGGATACTAATTAACAAGCCGTATATTTATATACTAGGGGACACGGCACCAGAGCCGGGGATAACCATTAGAAAGAATCCGGCATTAGAAAATATCACCGTACTGCTGGAGATTGAAGGCTCCGATACGGTGCATGACATTTTGATTAGACACGTGAGATTACGGTATGGCGATGGGCCGAGCGGAGCCTCATCCCCCTGGATGATCGCCGGGGGCTATAATATCGTCATGGATCACCTGTCCTGTTCCTGGGGAAAGGCCAACATGGGTCACATTTATCTAGACGATCCAACTACCCGCGAAATTTACAACGTGACTATACAGCATTGTCTGTTTGCGGAGTCGTTTTATGATCATCCGACAGGGTTCAACGCTCAAAACCGGAGAGGCGGCCCTTGGGATGGAATACACCATATAAGTTTCCATCACAACGTTTTTGTTATGACCGGTTATCGGAATCCGCTCTTCACGGCGAAGGCGGAGATTATAAATAATATTGTCTATAACTGGAGAGCGAGGGTAGGAGGCTGTACCCGCAACGCACAGGTTGATTTCATCAACAATTTGCTACGCGAGGGACCGAATACCGACATACAAGCTGTGCCTGGAACCAGCATGTTCCGATACCAGATTCACCTGGACGACGGTCCGAACACGGCTGAAATTTATTCAGATGGAAATTACATGGATGGTCACACATTGCAGCAAGCGGAAGATGACGATTTTTGGTTTGCTGAGACGTACGATCTAGGGGTGAGCCAGTCCACAGAATCTCTGCCAGAGCAATACAAACGAGCTGGGCGCTTGTATCCCACCTCTGATGTTGCGATAGAGGCGGCTACAGATTTGATGAATACGCTGCTCGGTGATGTTGGCGCAACATTACCAAGCAGCGACAGCGTGGATGCCAGACAAATAAATGACGTGGTAAACCGCACAGCCATTTTGGACAACACAACTGATTTGGACGAAATGGCCGATGTCGGCGGATGGCCTGCCGTGCAGGATTTATAAGGAGTGAGCAAATGAGTGTTGATTCTATGATACTCACCATCCTCGCCCTCATCGGCGCGTCCGTCCTCATGGTAGCGGCCGCAACGCTGGCTTACTGGTGGTGGACGAGGCGGGAAGAGGGATTTTAACTAACTTTAATTTAAGGAGATTTGAACAATGAAACCAGGATATAAGACAACGGAATTTTGGCTGACGCTGGTAACGACATTAGTAAGCGCGGCCGCGGGGCTGGGGCTACTGCCAGAATTAGAAGGCGAACAGTTGCAAAGCGGGTTAACGGCGCTGATTACGGGCATCTTCATGATCATCCCCGTAGCGGTCTATATCTGGAACCGGGCCACGGTAAAGAAGGCCACGGTCGAGGCAATGTCAAACAGCACCCCCGAACAGGTGGCGCAGATTGAAAGCGTAATGGAGTAGAGACGGCCGTATGACACCTGAACCGGAACTCTTCCCCGGCTTCAACATCCGCCTGGAAACGGCCGTTCACGCGGCCGTAACCAACGCCCTGGCCGACATCGACGTGGTCAATCTACAACGCTGCCAGCAGCAGTTGGTGGAGGCGACGCAGCAGGTGGCGCATTTTAAGGCACAGGCGGAGGTGTGGCAGGAATTGGCCACGCGGCGGAAAGGCGACGTGCAGGCGCTGCAAGAGCAGGTCGCTGAGCTAAATACGCGGGTGATGTTTTTGGAGTCGGTGATTAAGAATTTGAAGGCGGCGGCCGATGAGTGATAACGAAGACCTGATCGGAGCCGTCCGTAAACTCTCTCTGGTGGTCGAGCGGCTGGACAAGCGCATCGACAGCCGTCTGGGGGCGCTAGAGAAGGAAATCAGCGACCGTCTGGGCACTGTCGAGCATCAGGTGGATGAGATCGGCAGCGGCCTGGCGGTGGTCCTCAGTCGCAATGAGGACACAAAAAAAAAGTTGCCCGGCTTGCCGATTGGGTCCAAAAGCTGGCTATCCGTCATGATGGCCAGCTTGACGAGCAAGCAGAGCAGCTCGCCGCGCAGGAGCAGCGTCTTGAGTCGGTTGAAGGCATTACGGCAACTGCCCGAGAAATAACGGCCGCTGTTGCCGAATCTGATAGCGGGTTCTTCATCATTCCCAAAAAGCCGACCGATACCGGCCGACTGCGCGAAGAGCACCGCAGACGCCAGGCGGGACACATTGCGGCCGTGATGGAGCGGGCTTACAGCCTGGATGAATTCATGACTTTATGTTTCGCCTTTGGGCTAGATTTTGAATTAATCCGGGGCGAAACCAAACGGGAAAAAATCCGCACGTTTGTGGGGCATTTTTACCGCCGGCGCACGCTCCAGGTTTTGATCGGACTCCTCGAATCTGAGGAGGAGCGGCCGAATGAGACTTGGCGATTGAATCCAGATAGTGAGCAAGAGTGAATTTACGGACATTGGATTGAGTGGATTGGTTTTGGACCGGCTGCTGTGGGTGTGCAGCGGTACGGCCGTTTTGGTCGCTGGCGGCGCGCTGTACTGGATTGCGCGGCGTCGGCGATGACACGCATTAAGGAGATTGACTAAATGGTCGGCTTAACCGGGCTCCACATGCGAACTAACGGCATCGAGCGATACCCGGCGCGGGCGGTGGTTTCGCTGAACGGCGTGGGGCTGGGTGGTGATGAGCAGCACCCGGATACCATCACCGTGCTGCGCGATACCCTCGTTTTCCCCAATGGTGAAACCAGCCCCGACTTTCATACATTCCAGCCAGGCGCTGTCACCTGGGACCAGTACGGCCGCTACTGGTTCAAGGAACGCACGGAAAACGGCGGCAGCTTTCGCACCGCCTGGGATAAAAACCCAACCCATTACCGAATTATTCAAAACGAACAGGGCGGTAATGACCCGTGGGCCATCCAGCGCATGGTGGATATTGACCGGGCCATTAGCTGGGCGGCCGGTGCTGATGGCTATAAATGCTGCGTGGGCAACCTGGCCGGGGGCACGCCGGGTGATTTTAAACTGTGGCAGCAAATCATCGCGCCGTTCATTGTCGAAGCCTGGGAAACCTGGGGGCACGTGTACGGCCGTCACGTTTATGGCCAGGCTGACAGGGACGCCGCCGGCAAAGACATTCCCGGCACCGGCAACCTGGTTTTGCCGGACGGCACGCCCAAGCCCGGCCAACCGGCGCGGGTCATTCGGGAACTGGAGTATTTGCAATCGGCCGGTTACGGTGGCGGCGTCATCCTCACCGAATGTGGGCTTGAGGCCGGCTACGGTGTGGTGGATTACGGCCGTTTTGAGCAGCAGGTTTTAGGCTGGGAGGCGGCGCTGCGGCCGTATGCCGAAAGCGGGCTGCTGATTGGCCTGTGCTGGTGGGAAACGGGCGGCAGCGAGTTTAATGCCGATTACACGGCCTATTTGAAGCAAATCGAACCAAAACTTTATAAGGGGCTGCCGAAATGGGCACCCCCGGAGGTGGAGCAACCAATGGAGAAGCATAAAGCGATTGTGGTGAAGGTAGCCCAGGACGTGACGGCCGAAGAGTGGCAGGAAGCGGCCGTCACCGCCTACCCGTTCCGGCACACGATGACGGCCAGCCATGATGACATGCTGACCGTTCTGGGCGGCGGCAATGAAGAATCGCTGGTCAAGTTTTCTCATCCGGATCGGGACGATGCGGCCGTGGACCTGGTCGAGGCGGCGGGCTACGGCTGGCAGCCGCTGTATAGCAACGGCCAGCAACCAGAACCGGAACTGCCGTATCTGAACGTCGAGCCGCTGGGACAGCGTGACGGCCGTTGGGCCAACACGACGCTGGGCCAGGCGACGGGGCACGGTAAAACGATTGGATCGTGGGGCTGCCTACTGGTGGCCTACAATGCCCTGGCCCGCTTCTGGGGCCTGACCACGCGCCTGCCGGACGCGGAAAATGCCCACTACGTCAGCCGGGGAGCTTTCAGCGCTCAATTCATCCAGCCCGCCGCGCTGCGCACCGCTTATCCTGACTCTGTGGCCTACGATGGCTTTCTGGGCCGCGAGTCGGCGGCCATGCGGCCAAAGATCCGCGAGTGGATTGACAGCGGCTGGCCGGTGCCCTGCCGGGTGGATTTTGACCCGGCCGACAGTGATTTTGACCAGCACTGGGTTTTGGTGATTGGCTACGAAGGCGAGACGGATTTTTACATGATGGATCCATGGCACGGCGACATTGCCACGGTCAACAGCCGCTACCCGATTCTGGGCAGTGATATTTTAGAGGCGATTTTTTACCGGCCGTTGGTCGAGGAACCGGAGCCGGAGCCAGAACCTGAGCCGGAGTCCAAGCTCGATATGCTGTCCTTCTTGCGCGGCGACGGCCGTATCTTCGAGATGCAACATGCCAGCGGCGGTCAGGAGCGCAATCAGGTCCAGCCGCACCCAACAGACGCCAACGCCTGGTATATCTGCAAAGGCGAGAATGAGGGTCACTGCGAACTGTGGCGGCTGGTAAAAATGGTGGTGGATGGGGAGATCGAGGAGGTGATCTGCCTGGACACGGATACGTCACCGGCCAACGCCAGCGACGGTACGGAGCGCTATTACAAAATCCGCCAGGATGCGGGCCTGGCGCCGAAATATCTCCGGTTCATGGCGGTTGGTGAGACGTTTGTCGATGGCGGCCACACAGTGCAGTTTTACCGCAAGGACAACTGCCAGCCGCACTCGGAGAACAGCGGCCCGGCTGAGAACGTGACCACCATTGTGGCACTCCATGGATCTATGACGTTTGCCAACGGCATTGTTCTGCAGAACGTTTTGGAGGTGCAGGAGAACAGCGAGCGGCAGTTCTGGTGCGCCGGATACGGCCGTGTGAAGTGGATCTCGCAGTGGGGCAGCTCGCAGATTAGCGAGGAGCACGGGCCGGGGCAGCGGCCGGATATTAAGCGGGAGGTGATTGGCTGCCTGGGGTAGTAGCATAGTAAGACTATTGTCCTACCGGCCGTGAGGCGTTTGGGTAGGAAATGAAAAAGCCCGGCGGGGTGCCGGGCTGTACTTTAATAATCGAATATTTTACCTATTCTGGATTTTTTCGCGGGCGGCCACCCTTACGGCCGTTGGCGCGGGCGGCTGCGGATTTTGCTTTGCTAGTGGCGGCTCCGCCACGACGCCCGAGGGATTGCGCTGCGGGGTCGCTGATGTCTTCGTAGCAAAGCGTAGGCTGATAGCCGCGTTCTGCCCAGAGCAGTTGCTTAACTTTATACATTTGCAATGCCCGACCAGGGCTGTCACATACACACTCACCCAACTGCTCTAGGACTTTGTCAAGCTCAAGGTCTTTAATGTAGATTTTGATTCTCATGATGTTTCCCCTTACCATTTGTATGGTCGTTTTGTTTTGTCTTCTATCAGTTTCCAGGTGCCCTTTGTTTTTTTCCAATACTTTCCACAGCGGCATAAAAAATGTTTGAGCTTTTTGTCGGTTGGCATTGATTTGCCACAATCGCAGGTCATGATTTTTTTGCCGAGTTTAACCACCCACCCGGCGAAGGCTGTTTTTAATTACCAGACTACCAATCTTTTCCATGCCCCTCGGTGATGAGGTCATAATACTGCGCTCGGCTCATTGTTGATTGTTGCTGCGCGGCTTGGGGGCGGGGGCTGTTGTCAATATCAAGGCCGATTTGGTTACGGATTTCCGTGAGAGCCATCAATTTGTCAACGTTTATGCGCCAGCCCTGCGCGGCTTTATCCCAGGTCCCGCCACAATGTTGACGGATAAAGTTTTTTACATCATAGGTATCACCGGTCAATAAATTGCCGTCTAACTGTAAGTTTTTCTTTTCATTTCTGCCGCTGTAGGTGAAGTATGTTGTCATTTCCGTATCCTTTTCTGTTGTATTTGTAAGATGTCTACAGTATAACCCATACGCTTGGGTTTTGCAATAGCAAAAGGTACTATTTTCCAAAACTGGTCAAATATTCGATTAACAACGGCCGTATCAACAACCGAAAAAAGGAGGCACCTTGCGCGTCCTCAAAATCTACCACAGAGGCAGCGGCTACGGCCGTGTGCTCACCGACGCCGAACCCGAACACCATCAGGGTGATTTTATCCGGCTGGAATCGGCCGACCTGCCGGACCTGGCGCAGCTGGCGGCCGACGTGCTGGGCGATGAGCAGCCGCTGCTGCCGCCCCAACACCGGCGCAATCTGGCGCAGTGGATTTTACGGTGTGGCTGTGAGAAGTGGGGGGAACGGCCGTTTTTGGGGGAGGTGGCGCGGGCGCTGATTTGGGAACGGCCGTCCTAGCCCAACCTTGCCAAAGCAAAAACGGCCGTGTCAATGACACGGCCGTTTTTATTGGTTGAAATTATTGTTCGCAACGTCGCTAGCAAACTCCCTGGCCAGCGTCGTAATCGTGCGCGGTCGCCATTCGCGCTCCCATTGTCTGGTCCACAAACGGCCGTTAAAGGCGAAATCCAGCACCGTGACAGCTTTCCGGTGAACATTTTGGGGCCACCTGTGGATGGTGGCAATCACGTAGCCCGCAGGTGTTTGAATGAAGTGCATCTTCGTGAACTCACTGATATATGGCTCGCGTCGGTTTATGACGGCCGTTTCGTCTCGGTCCCAATAGTCTCCCTTTTTGACTGTCATTAGTCAGGCCCCCTTTTCGTATCGTACTCGCCCGGGTTCTGCATTCGCTTTATAAATGTGCCGGTCGCCGCGTTGCGCCAGACGGGATTGCCCGTTTCCTCGACCAGGTGCTCGATAATGAACACATGGAAATTGTGCGCCGCCATAAAGCCGTCGAGGTAATCGACCTTGCCATCGAAGTTGTTGACAAATTCTTCATAGGCTCGTACCAGGTGGCTGGTGAGCTGTCGCACAATAGCCGGGTCGGCTGGGGGTCCGTATACGAATGCGCCTTTATCGTTGCTCATTTACACCACCTCAAACCCCGCGGCCGTCATATCCTCCGCACGTGCCCAGTTGACCGGGAAAGGCCAGTCTACGTCGTAGTGTCGTTCGCCAACGTCATCACCCTCTTCATCAACTTCGGTGACGGATAGCCCCCACCCTTCTGAATCCTGATAGGCGAATAGTCCCCACATGTGGCCTTCGGGTAATTCGGGGCATGGCTCTGGTAGCGCCTGCATCCAATTCCAATCTGGACACGGTGCGATAGGCTCCAAGAGGCGGATCTCCTTCTTCTCTTCAACGGCGTACATCAGCTCACGGCCGGTTGATTCGCCAATGTAGCCGCCAGGGTTGAGGACCAGCACCTCGTCGGCCATGTCGATTTTGCGCAGGTGCAGCTGATCCAACATGGCCTTTACTCGGTCATACTCTTCGCGTGGCAAGTTGCCAAAATGCTCGTCATCGGTTCCGCTGGCCGCGCCGATGCTCAGTACGATGTTGCTGGCCAACGTTTCGGCCAGCCCGGCGCGTTGGAATTCGCGCCAGAATCGGGTCGAGCCACAGAGACAGACGATTTTCGGCCGTGTCGGGGCTCTGAATATGATGTGTAGTTCGGCAAGCCTAATAAATGTTTGCCCCATTGGATTAATAGTTTTTTCGTTCATGATTTCTCCTTATAACAGTGCTGCCTGCACCAGCTCACGCCAAAACAGAACATGATAATGCACCCGGTCAGACGGCCGTTTCACCGGCTCCCCCTTTAACCACGGCTCCCAATTGATCGTACCCGCGAAACGGCCGTTGCGCTTCAGCGCCTCGCGCAATTCCCGCTGCACAATCCGTACCTCGTCCTCCGATGGCCACACGCCGCGCCGGGAGAGCGTGAGGCGGTAGGTACCTGGCTCGGCTTTGTTGCACGGTCCGGGGGTGTAGGCCAGTCTCAGGCCGCCCGAAAGCGGCCGTGGCAGCTTCTTGGGCGCTGACTGGCGATGAGTCCGGCCAGGACATCGACGAGGGGCGGGGCCTTGGTGCTGGTCATGATCATTTCTCCATTAAATCCAGCAGTGACATCTGCACGGCCGGAATATTCTGCACCGTGGGCGTGGCGCCCACGTGCCTGGTTTTGCGCTCGCGGATTTGCGCCCGCAGCACCCGATCACCGACCAGGGCCAGCACTTCGCCGGTTTTCAGGCTGAAGACGGTATCACGCACCCAGCGCGGCGGCCGCGGGATCATGTGCCGGTAGATGTTGATGTCCGTGGGGTGACGGACACGGTGCAGGAAGCTGATGTCGGCCTGGGTCAGGGTGTCCTTCTGAATGCGTGCTGAACGCTGGCCAATCATGATCAGGCTCAGGCCACGCTTACGGCCCTCGGCGGCAATGTCTATGAACACCTCACTGGCGGCCGTTTGCTTGCGCTGTGGTATCCAGTTGTGGGCCTCTTCCAGGAACGTCACCTGGGGAATGCGCAGCCGGGCCGCCAGTTCCCAAACCTTGCGAAAGAAGAGGTTGAGAATTTCCGGCCGTATGTCGGCCTGGTAGCCACTGAGGTCGATAACCACAGACAGGCCGTTTGTGTAAATCTTCTCGGCCAGCTGCTCGACGTTGCCTTGATTGAGATCGAAGTCGGGCCGGGTGGTGATGGAACGGCCGATCACGGCCAGATGATTGTAATCGTCCTTCAGCGTGTGATACTCACCGGCGATGTCTACAATGCAGACAGGAATGCCAGCGGCGAGCAGCTCCTCCATGAGGACAGCGGCCGTGTTGCTCTTGCCGCTGCCCTTAATGCCCAGGATGGCGATGGATTGGCCAATGAGATCGGCGGCCGTGAGTTTGATAATGCCGACGGTGTCGATGTGCAGGGGATTCACGTGGAGGCCTCTTGGGAAACGGCCGTTTGGCTGATCCACCATTGACGCAGCTGCTGGGATATTTCTCGTTCTATTTCAAAGAAGCCAAGCTGACCGGGGCACGGCGTGAACGGCAGCGGCATTTGCTCGTCCAGAACAAAGCCGTATTTGCCGAAAAACCACGGGCTGCGCGAATGATGTACACAGTCGATCATTGTCGCTACGCCGACGATGCCGCCACGGTGCAACTCCTGAGCATGGGGAATTGTCACACCTAGCGTTGCGGCAAATTCGACCGCTGCCCGATAGTTAGCCATACGCATGGTTTTGCCCGCATGGATCAGGGTGCGGCCGCGAAAGCTGGTCGCCCAATCTCGATTCTCGATGTCCTTGTGACCTTCGGCGACAAGCCAGGCCCAGGGCTGGCGGATGCTTAATGCTTTCATACTTGGACCTCCTGGGAAACGGCCGTTTCCCGCTCGCGTCGCTCTTTGGCAATCGCCAGCAGCTCAGCGGCCGTAAACTGGTGGCTGATGCCGGTGGCGTCGGTTACAAGCAGGACGGAGCCGCAGCCCCAGTCGCATTGCAATAGCGTAAAGTTGTCGTGGGACGCCATAACTAAGGCTCCATTGTGCTCGCATGTTTGGGCGGCGGTTTGGTAGGTTGGTTTTGGTTCGCTCATTTTGTCGCTCCTTTTGGTTCGTTAATACTCGTCGTCGTCGAATTGCTTCTCGTCGTCATCAAACATGACGTGGTTCACCCCTGACAACTGGGGGACCGTTTTCAAATCGTAGACCGAGATCGGCCGTGGGCGCCAGGCAACCGCCATCTGCCGCGCCAACTCCTCCGTGGTTGGTGTGATGCGGTACACTGAACTACCGCCAAAATACTGAGTGAAGGGGTCTTGACCCTCGTCACCCTGGAGGATGTCGATACGGCCAAGCTTCGCACCAAACCGCTCCTCCTCGGTGACAAATCCCGCCATTTTGACGTGCCCCATCAATTCCACTACTGCCCAAAATCCATCAGTTGTCATCTCATTCGCTCCTTTGGTAAGAACGGCCGTTACTCAGCCGTCGCCAATTTCTCAATTAAAGCCAGCGTCATCAGGCAGTCAGCTACGGCAGAATGCGCATCCTCGCGCACCTCGACGCCCTGCTGCGCGCAGGCGTTGGTGAGCGACTGCCAGGTGTAGCTTTGGTGCCAATTCGACCAGGCTCCCCAATGTTCGGCGTAAGGCTGCATGGCATCCACCCATTTGATTTCTGGATACCAGTCGCAGCCACAAATCGCCAACGACTGCCGGAATATCCGCGAATCATACGGCGCGTTGTAAACCAGCACCGTCTGCCCATTCAGAATCTCAAAAAGCTCATCGAAATGAGAGAGCGGGAAACAATCGGCCACCATTTCCGGCGTGATGCCATGCACCCGCTGCGCCCCCGGCCATTCGCGCTTGCCCCCCGGCCGTATGAGTTGATCGAATACGACCCGGCCTTTTTTGTCGATAATGCCCAGCTGCAAGATTTCGTCATCACCGCTCAGGCCGGTGGTTTCGGTGTCCAGGACCAGGAAGTTTTCTAGGGCCCAGATGGATTGAAAGAAGTTGTTACTTTTCATAATCACCTTATTAGTTGGCGCAAATAACCCGGTTTTGCCCGTAGTTCGGTTATTTGCGCCATGTAATTGCTAAAAAAATAGATTCTCCAGAGCGTCCGCTGCCGCTGCCTCGTCGATGGTCGAGACGGCCGTTTCTCGGACGCCCTGGCGCATCATGGTGATCACCGTGGCTGCCCGACTGCCCGGCTCGACCTGCTGCATGGCGGCGATCAGGTCGTCGTGCTCGCCTTCGCGCAGGCACAAGGTCACCCGGTAGCGGTAGATTTCGCCATCGAAGTACGGCCGGGCCATAACTACCGCTTCCCCTGGCTCGCTTGCAGCAGCGCCAATTTGTACAGGCCGCGAGCAATGGCCAGGATCGGGTCATCGGGCATCGAGGCCAGGCCGGCGAATTTTGGCAGCAGACGGCCGTTGAGCAGCATCGCCCCGCCGCCGACCAGGACAATGTGGACGAAGCGCTGCCACTGTTTGCCCCAGGTGCGCTCGATTTCGCCGTTGACCTCGCGGCTCCAGACATCGAGCGGGCCGCGCAGCTGGGCGGTGTCGAGCGCGCCGGCGCGCAGTAGACCATCCAGCTCACCCAGCGAATACAGCCCCTTGTCATTCATCAGCTCCAGCAAACGACGAACCCCAGAGGTGGAACCGGCCGTGAAGCGCTGCACCGGCGCGCCGTTGACGACGGCCAGGCGCTCGACGGTGTTGAAACCAACACTGACTATGCCGACCTCTTGTTTCATGTGGGCGGCGCGCTCCGGGTGGAAACGGCCGTTGTCATCGAGGAGGTAATCAAACAGCGCGCCGCTGGGCTGGCTGGTGATTTTGACCTCGCGCACGTCTACGGTGTAATGTGCGTCGCCATCGGCGCGCCAGTTGTGGACACCGGTTAGCCAGGCGCGGGCGGCGGCAACCGTGGCCTGCACGTTGGCCGGGTCACCGCTGAGTGGCTCCAGGGGCAGGCCGACGAAGAGGGTGACGGCCGTATCGATACGGCCGTATGCTTCCATGTACCGAGTGAAGGCCCCGGCCAGCAACGCGTGGATCTCTGGGCTGCCGGTGAGCCGGTCATAGTCCAGATTTTCCACTGGCCGTCCCCAGCTGTGGGCACGGGCCCCAACGTAGTAGCTGCGGTCGAGCTGGGTGATTTGCAGTGGGGCGGTCTCGCTGGCCATGCCCGCCAGGTCGGCGACGGTGGCGTTTCCGGCCGTGGCCACGTGGCTGGGCAAGACGATGCCGCCGTCTGGGCCGTACAGTTTGATGTTGCCAAATCCTAAATCGATTCCAAAGTTCATGTGATTACTCCTACCTACCGGCGCTGTGCCGGCAGGCTAATTGAGTGAAAGAGTTCTTGGGCGTAATACTGCCCCTCATCCATCTGCAACCCGGCCGCCGCAAAGGCCGCGCACCTGGTGGCCCAATGGCGGGCCTCGACATACCAATGGTGGTGGCTGTCCTGATCCGACTGCCACGCCTGGAGCCATTCGGCCAGACGGCCGTACGCTTTGTCATGCTCACGGCCGAGTGGAACGGCCGTCAGCGGCATGACCGGGTCAATCCAACCCCACGGCTCGAAGCTGATCAAGAAGACGCGCCGATAGCGGGCGAGGACCTGGAGGTGATTAACCGGCGTCCTGATGAGACCGGCCAGTTTTATGGCCATCAGCACCCGGTCATTTTCAGTTAATCCCCGGCTGGCCTCGCGGCCGGTCAGGGCGTGAATGGGCGCGGCGGGTAGGCAGATGTCCAGCGGCTGCACCTGCTGCACCAGGCGGAGATCGGGGGTTTGTTGGGTGTTGGGCAGGAGTAGATTGCGGATTAGGGCAAGGGTCTGGCCGATCATTAGTTCCACCCTCCCCGACGGCCGTTGGGTTGCCTTACTCGATGGTTACGTTGCTGTGGCTGCGCGGCCTGAGGTACGCCGGTTTGGTGCTGTGGTTGCTGCTGACCATTACTGGTCTGGCGCTGTTGTTTCTTGGCTGCCTTGTTGACGCCTCGGAAATCAAATCCGGCCGCCCCAACAATCCCAGCACGAAAAAAGCGCGGCGGGCGTTGCCCCATCGCCTGCATGTGGTCGGCGACCAGCTGTAACATACTGCCCAGCGCCAGGCTAATTGCCTCCTCAAACCAGGTGACCAGAAAGGCGAATATTTGCCCGACGGGCCGGGTAGCATTAACAAATTCAGGCGACCGGCCCTGCCCGAGCAGCGAAGCCGCCCGGCTGGGCCACCACTCGTTGAAGGCCACGATGTTGGTGTAGGCGTCTAGCGCATTGATGGCCAATGCGCTCATGATGAGTCCGCGCGCCATGCGTGAATTTCCTTGAATCGTGTAGATCCCGGCGGCTACCAACAGCGCCTGCGGTGATAGTTGGATGAGCAGCGCGGCCGCCTGGGACCACTGCGCGCCGGTTATGGCGCTTACAAATGCCTCGGTCTGATCGAGCGACCAGCCGTAAGACAGTGTGGCCAGGGCCCAAATTACTACCAGGTGGATCACGATTAGCAGGATGTTGCTAATCGGGCTAAAATTTCGTGTCATCGTGCACCTTCCTTCGTGGTGGTGTTAGGTGGTGGCGCGGTGGTGGTGGTGGTGGTACTCGACTACCACCGCGCCTAATCTGTTGATAAAAGTTAATGAGTGGGGGAGGGGAATGCCCGCCGGCCGCCATCGGTCCAATCATAAGGTTGGTTCGCCCCCCTGCCCTTCAGGCAGCCCGATTCCTCCAAAATGGAGATTGTCAGATTGGCCGGACTACTGCCGTTACCCCATCGGCTGATACCAATCTCATCCAGCGCCCGCAGGGAAATTGTTTCAAGCTGCCCCGCCGCGCGCTTTTCGGCCACGGTATACAGCCAATCCAGATCGAAGCCTTCCGGCAGCTCGATCAACTGACCGTTGATGAGCATACGGCCGTTGCCGTAGTCCATGTTGTCGACCAGCTGCCGCCATTCTGGTGCGGGGTCAGCTGCCAACTCTGGCTGCTCAAAAGCTGGCTCCTCCGCCAGACGTAGCGTTTGGATATGCGGGCCCTCGCGCAGGCGGGGGTCGCGTTTCGGCTGACCGGTGGGTAAATCACGCCGGGTTTGGCGCTCAGAGCGAAGATTGCCATCTAAATCTAGCCCGGTAACATCCTCCGCTTTTTGCAGCAGCAGAGCGGGCAAGCCGGGGGCGATGGCGATGACCAACAGAGCCACGGCGTAGGTCACGCCACCGGCGAATAGACCGATTGCCAGCGACCGCCACAGGATGATCCAATCCCACGCCGCCATGCTGGGCATGGTGGTCATTTGGTTGGCGACCTCCCACGCCGTAACGGCCGTAAACACTGCCGCGGCGAGTTTCATTTCGGTGCTGGTCTCGTTGTACTCTGGTTGTGGTTGCTGATCGTATGCCATCATAGCTACCTCTCTATTTATTCCGCATGGCGACGTACTGCTCACACAGCCCGCGCTGTGGCAGCGGCAGCGTGTCCAGATTTCCCGCCAGAATAATCGCCTCGCATAAATCGATCTCCTGGAGTGAATACGGCCCCATCGGCGGCAAATTGTAATCAGGTACCAATGGCACGGCCGTGGGCGACGCTGCGCTTACGGGCGACGCTGCGCTTGCACTGGGGTAGGGGGTGTAGGTTGGCAGCGGCGTATAGGTTGGTTGGGGTACGGCCGTTGGCGCGGACAAGGTGGCCCGCTCGGGCTCCCGGTAGGTCACGGTGGCCGGGGCGCTGGTGTAGACGGCCGTATCGATGACGGCCGTTGTGTCCTCTGCATTCGCGGCGATGCTGGCCAGGACACGGCCGTCGTTGAGGAAAATATCGGCGACGATCAGCGCCAGGATGACGAGAATCACGGTATTGAGGGGATTACTGTTGTTTTTCATGTGTTGCTCCTTTTTTGTGCTAGAATTTTTGTACCGGGTTTGGGTTGCTCCTTTCCCGGTGAGCTGGCCGTGTTCGCGGCCAGCTCTTTTTGTTTACAAATTTCTAACGGCAGTAACGGCACTTGCCGCTTTCGTGCCCCGTCAGCATTTCGCAGACGCTGCACGGCCGTTTTTCGCCTTCTATTTCTGGCAGCGGCCCACCGGCCGAACGCCACGTGTGGCCCATCACAGCGCTGTAAACTGTCATGTAGTTCACCCCGATCTCCTCGGCCACTTTGTAAACCGGCACATTGTCCAGATGTACTCGCTCCCGTGCCCAGCGCGCCAGCGAGGGCGTGAGTTTTTGTCTGGTTCCAGCGTTGCCGCGCAGCTCAAAACCGGCATCATGAAAGCGGCGCCGTAATGTTTCGGCCGAGAAGGGCAGCGTTTCGGCCAGATCGTCGGTCGAGATGCCGGCCTGGTACTGCTGCCAGAGGGCAGCCAGCTGCTTACGGCCGATCCGGGCGTGCGACCACTTGCACAGCTGCGCCGGGTCACGCTCGCTGCCATGGCGGTACCAATGCGCCGAGCACGCCTGGCAGCGGGTGGTGGTGCCGCCTTTGCGATAACCATGGCCGCAGTTGGTGCAGGTGCGCGACGGCCGTTTGCGTCGCTGTTGCAGATCGCCAACGGCCAGCGGTGGCGGGTCGGTGATAGATGACCACGTCTGGCCCAAAACGGCCGTATAAACCGGACCATAATTCAGACGCAGGCGGCGGGCTACCGATTTGACGGATTCGCCGCCGGCGACGGCGCGCCGGGCGGCTTTGACCTGCCAGGGTGTCATGGATACGTTGCTCATGCCATCAGTCTCCGAACTCAATCCGTAAATTCATCTCGACGCTGCCGCGCACTTTGATTTGCTCGCTATTCACCAACGAGGCCAGCGCTGCTAGCGCATCGCCGGGGCCGGGGCGCTGCGGCCGGTAATCGCGGTCAAAAAAGGTTGGCAGGTTTTCCGGCTTATCCACCGCGAAGGGATCGACGGCCGTTTGCAGCGCTTCGACCTCCGGTTTGGGCAGCGGCTCGGGGGCTGGTTCCGGATCGGGTTGGGAAACGGCCGTTTGCGGCCGTGCCGGTGGTGTGGGCTCCGGCTCCTCGATGGGCACTGGGGGGGGGCATTGGCGTCGGCGGTGCTGCCGCTCTCAACCCCTCGCGGTATTTGCGTAAATATATGCCCACCTGCGAGCCGTTCAGCTCTAGCAGGCCGTTGTGTTCGGCAATCCAGTTCATCGTTTTGCCGCTGTTGTTCCACGCGTGCCAGATGGCCAGCACGTCATCGGTCAGGATGTTGCGCAGATTACGACGGCCGTCTTTGGCTGCCTCATTTCTGACGGCCTCGATGGCGCTGGCCGGGTAGGTTTCGGCCGGGTCGATGGCCAGTTTCGTGACCTTGCGACTGGTGGCAGGTACCCCCGCGACGGCGGGGGCCGTTTGCCCGTTCTGGCTGCGCGCTTGCAGCTCGTTTAGGATTTTATTTTTCGGTTTCATGTTTGTTGCTCCTTCTTTCTCAGCAGCGGCCGTGGCCTGCTGCTGCCAGTGCTGGCGCAGGCGGGCGGCCGCCTCGGGCTTGACTTCGTAAAATTTACCGGCACCGGCCAGGGCCGGGCTGCTGCCGCGCAGGTCGCGCGGCGCGGCAGCGGTGCTGTTAGGAAACGGGCTGGTTGCTGTGTGCATCTTGCTTCTTCCTTTGCGGCCGCTTCTTACGACCGCTGCCATCGCCCACCACCGTCATTTTTTCGTCGCTGAGCAACGGCCGTAAGCGGCGCGGCGCGGTGGCCATGAAAGCGTTGAGGCGTTTCACGGCCGCTTCGTCTACTTCGTAGAGATTGCCGGCAGCTTGTGTTGTTTTCATGGTTGCTCCTTTTACCGAGTTCGCGCGCGCGAACGTCTGTCCAGCCGGCGACGGTTTAGAATTCGTCGTCGTCATCCTCATCGTAGTCATCGTCGTAATCGTCTTCTTCTGGCTCCGGCTCCACCTCAAACGGCCGATTCTCACGGATGAAGGCCAGCAGCTCCTCGCCGCGCAACGAGTTGCGGCCGTAGCCGACTTTTTCCCGGTACACTTTTTCGAGATATTCCTCGGTCACGTGTTCCAGCACGGCCAGCTCCTCCCAATGCGCCTCGTCGATACGCGCGTTGTTGAGATACGGCCGTAGGCCCCTTTGGTACCAGACCGGCTCAGGACCGGCGTCTGGTAGTGGGGGAAGGATGCCGAAGTCATCATCGGTGCAATCGAATATTGGCCAGCCGCTTGTTTGCTGTTCGGCACTGGCAGCCCGGCGCGCCGTATGCGGCCGCATGCGAGTGGGGAAATCGCCGTTGTGGATATAGTTACCCCAATGGTCGCTGTGTTTCCAGTTCTTTTCCTGCGGCGGCTTGGTGCCGCTGCGTACAATGACAATGCACTGGCGGATGTCCGAGTGATAGACCTCGTGGAGTTCGCCACGGTAATACTTGACCGTGCGGCCGGCTGCTTCCAGCTCATCATCGACCAGGTTGTGAACGGCCGTGCGTGCGATATTTTGCAGATCGGCCAGGGCCTGTTCGAGATAGTCATCCTCGGTGAGTTCCGCCACCAGCTTGACCGACGGCCGTGCGTTGGTGTAATCACCCAAATTCTGTGTCATGCCAAACTCAAAACTGACTTCTTTAATTTGCATGTTGTTGCTCCTTTTTTGTTTTTGATTTTTGCCGGGCCTCTCTCACCCGGAGGCAGTTGCGGCAGATACAGCTGGCCTCGACCAAAAGCGGCCGCTGCCAGGCGTTGGTACGGTGATTGTGACGGCCGCAGATGGCGACATCGGCGGGACGGCCATTGGCGCTCGGGGCGCTGCCGGGGACCATGTGCAGCTTTTGGCCGGGCAACTCCTGGACCAGGTCGTAATCAGTCAGCATAAGCCTGCTCCTGCTGGCCGACTGGCCACGTTTGCGCGCAAACTGGGCCTTGTAATCCGCTGCTGCTTTTTCCACAAACGGATAAACCCGCCGGGCGTACTCTGTGTCGAGTCGGCCGTCTTCGATTTCCCCCAGTGCCCGCAGGACGTGCCGCCGTTTGATGCAGGTGTCTGGCTTCTGGCGGCGGCGCGGCCGTGACCGGCGGCTGGGGTGCTGCTGGCACAACTGTCGGTACCAGGCCGGATTGCGCTCGCAGACGACGCGGCGCTGCTGGTCTGTGGGCCAGAATTCGACCGGCGACGGCACCAATACCACCTCCAGGCGGCGGCTGGCCAGCTCGTGGCGCATTTGCTCGGCGACGAGCTGGTGCAAAAGCGGCATGGGGGGGGGTATCGTCAACATTCACGCCTTTACCATGCCCTCACAGCGATAGCAGAACTGCCCTTCCAGGCTC
>Ga0299906_10000326_pt1 | contig 46357 bp, 26 predicted proteins | sample RVTome_14_FD_200259 | JGI IMG/M metagenome (GOLD analysis project Ga0299906, IMG submission 200259) | Soil microbial communities from uranium-contaminated site in the Upper Colorado River Basin, Wyoming, United States - RVT145D125 (version 2) ... | reverse complement strand
CGGCGCGGCGCGTCGGCCGAGGAGATCAAGCGCGCCCACCGAAAGCTCGCCAAGCAACACCATCCCGACCGTCATCGCGGTGACAAGGAGGCCGAACGGAAATTCAAGGAAATCCAGGAAGCCTACGACGTGCTTAGCGACGAGCGCAAACGCTCGATGTACGACCAGTTCGGCCACGAGGCTGCGCGCGGACAGTGGACGACGAGCGGGACCAGCGGATACACGCGCGCCACGGGTCCCGGCGGCGTGGAGGTCGACCTGAACGACTTGAACGACCTGTTCAGCATTTTCGGCGGGCGGGCCGGTGGACGCGGAGCTGGAGGTCGGGGTGCGGGCGGTTTCGGCGATATCTTCGAGCAATTCGCCGGCCAGTCCGGACCGCAAACGCGCAGCCGTCGAAACCCGCCGCAGGTTCCCGGTAAGGATCTCGAACAGGATGTGCGGCTGTCGTTCGATCAGGCGGTCAACGGAACGACGCTGGAGATCGCGTTGACCCAGTCGGGCTGGCGCGAAGCCAAGCCGCAGCGCATCAGCGTCAAGGTTCGGCCGGGCGTCACCGACGGACAGCGCATCCGGGTGCGCGGTAAGGGACATCCCGGCCAAAACGGCGCCGGCGCCGGCGACCTCTTCATCCGTTGTCACGTCCTACCCCATGACTACTTCCGCCGCGACGGCGCGGACGTCTACCTGGACGTGCCGATCTCGATCGTCGAGGCGACGCTGGGGACCACGGTCGAGATTCCCACCGTGCAGGGGCCGACCAAGGTGCGCATCCCGCCCGGCACACCCTCGGGACGCAAGTTGCGACTGTCCGGGCGCGGTATCGCCCGAAGCACCGGCGACGGACACGGCGACCATTACGTGGTCATTCAAATCGTCCCGCCGACCGAACTCACTCCCGAGGCGCGTGAAAGACTCGAAGAACTCGATCGAATGACCGACGACGACCCACGGGCCGAGGTGCCCTGGGCCCAACCCATCGCGACGAAGTGAAACCTGGACATGGCTGACTCGGGTCGATTTCGCGTGGCGGTACTCCTGCTCGTGATCGTCTCGTCGATCGTGCTGGTCAGTCTCAGCCTGATCCTGTATCAGAGCGATGCCGTGCCGGACCGGTACGGAGCAGACGACGAACCGAAGCTCTCGCCCAAAGCGCGGGCGCTGTACACCTGGCTCCTCGTGTCGGTGGCGCTGCTGCTGGTGTTCGTGGTCACGACAGCGCTGCTGGCGCGGTGGTCGCGCCGGGTCCGCTCGGATCTGGCCCACCGGCGGCGGGAGCCGACCGCCTCGGAAGACGTGTGGCGGATGCACCGATTGCCGGACGACCGCGAACCCGATGAGGCGTGACGCCTACGTCCGTGACAGGCGTATCGTGACAGGCGTATCGTGACAGGGGCATTTAGCCGCCGAGCTTGCTCGGCGCTCATGCATCATCGAGAACCACGCCGAGCAAGCTCGGCGGCGAAATGATCAAGCGCACATTCATGGAATATAGAACACTTCAATCGCTTGCCGCGGTCGGTTGTTTCGCTTGGATTGTGATCGTGCTCGCCGGCTGCGCGCAACCCCGTACCACCGCCGAGCCGGCGCTGGGGCTGTCGCATCGACTCGCGATCGCTCCGACCGCCCTGGACGCGCTGATCGACGAGCGACCCTGCCCGCCCGACCGCGACGTGCTGCTCATCCCGCTCGGCGACACCGAGTATCAGTCGATCTTTCTCGTTCAGTTGCGCACCCGCGAGCCGCGACATGTCCACGCCCTGCACGACCTGACGATCTCGATCTATCGCGGGCAGGGCGCGGTGATGCTGCGCGACGGCGACGAGGACCGTCACTTTCCCGCCAAGACCGGCGACGTGTTTCACATTCCCCGCGGGACCGTGCACTACGCCGTCGCCAACCCGGGCGAGCCGCTGATCGGGGTGGCGGTCTTCTCACCGCGCTACAAGGGGCAAGACAACGTGACCATACCCGAGCCGTGATGCCCGGCCACGCTCTCGTCAACGTTTACTTCTTCGCGTCGATCAGGATCTGAGCCGTGGACTCGCGCATCACCCGTGCGTCGGGCAATTTACCGGCGGCAAGCGCCTCGCGCACGTCGCGTCCGCTGATCGGAATCGGCTTCCACCCCTTCTTGCTGCACTCATCGACCAACCCTACGCGACCGAGTTCATCGTAGTACGCGGCGAAGCCGACCTTCACCGGCTTGATCTCGAGCGTGCCGCTGAGGTTGTCGAAGATGCGCTGGGCGTCGAGCGGATCCCAGATGTCGGTGCCGTCGGCGTACGGCGCGTCGGCGTGTTTCCGGCCGATGATGATGTCGGTGAAGCCGAAGTTCTGACGGTAAATCCCGTGCATGACCGCTTCTTTCGGGCCGGCGTAGAACATCTTGATGTCCAGCCCGAGCAGCATCGTCACGTCGTTGATGTCGTACCCCTTCTCCCGCCACAGGGCTTCGTCCTTGTCGCCCTCGCCCAGGTGACGGGCTTCGATCAGGTCCTGATAAGTCCGCATCCGTGTAGCCGCATCGACGTCGTCGGACTTCGTCTCGCCGATCAACGGATTGAGCACCACGCCGGTCTTGTGCCCTTCGCGCGTCAGCACCTCCGCGCCGTACACCAACGCATATTCATGCGCCCGATGGAGCGGGTTGCGGGTCTGGAAGGCCACGACGCGTTCGAAGCCGCGTTCGGCGAACAACGCGCGGGTCTCGGCCGGGGTGTGCACGAACTGGCCGTAAGCGGGATGCTTGGGCTGCGGCAGCACGTCGATCTCGCCGCCCACGAGCATCTCCCGTTCGTCGCGAGCGACCATGTCGCCGCCGGGATGATCGGTGCGCTTGGTCTGATACACCCCTTCGATGTAGGCCGGCTTGTCCCAGGGGAAAATATCGTTCACGCGCAACGCACCGACGGTTTCGCCCGCCGCGTTGGTCAGCCGGACGCGATCGCCGGTCTTGATCGACGCCGCCGTCTCCTTGGACGCGGGCAGCGAAATCGGGATCGACCACGCGTAGGTCGAGCCGTTCGCGTCGAGGGTCATGTCGCGCAGCACCTGGTCGTACACCTCTTTGACCATCGGCCCGGTCAGCGGGCTGAGCCCGCCGTCGCCCAGGCGATAGACACTCGAAAGGTCGGCGTCGGAGATCGGCAGGGCGGTCAGCCCCTCGACCTCACTGAGAAACGCCGCTTGTTGCTCGGCCGGCACCGTTCGATTCACCGGCTCGGTCACGCCACCATGCGGTGGGATCAATCCTGCCACGATACATCTCCTCGCGTCATGCGTTTTTGCCATCACGCTCCGCCCGGCGGTCCGGTCATGTGTAGGGAAAAAATCAGTCGGCGGCAGGACAACAATGTGATGGATCGGCCCGAAGGTGTCAAGCGACGACGCACATAACGCGCATGGATCAGCAAAAGAGGCGTCATCGGCCGAAGATCAACAGACCGAACCGGTGCGGTTGCGTCGGGTCGCGCTCGTCGGATGGTGCGAAAACATGCTTGAGTCTCGGTTCGTTGCCACGGCCCGGTCGCTCATGAATGCACTGCACGCCCCACACTTCCCCGGGACGCGGGGGCTGGAAGTTCAACGACGCCAGCGGCAAGGCCAACTCGATCTGCCATGCGTCCGGTCGCGTGACCTGGGCGAGCTGCAAATACGGTCGCCCGGACTGCGCCCGATCCGGGATGGTGAACGATACATCGTCGTCGAGCGCATCAAGACCGTTGCCCGCCGCGTCGAGTTCGATGCGGTAGCCGGTTTCGCCGTCGCGATCCACGTCCAGGAGCAGCGTGAACCGCGCCGCCTCGGGGTCGAGCACGTCACGCCGCCTCGGTCCGGTTTGGAGCGGCGGCAGCGGGTCGGTCGGGGCGATCGCGAGTGTGGCCGCGACATAGAGGTACGTAGTGTCGTAAAGCACGCGCAGTCGCGATGGTCGATCGTCCGGCGGGCGCGTGCCGTCGGTCGCGCGGAGGACCTCGGATCGGCCATGCTGGTAGGCCGGTTCGTTGAACTCGCCGTCGACGACGATCGGCCCGACCGCAGGCATCGCGAAGAGGGCCGGCACGGGCGGGGCTGCGACGCGTTCGGTCGGACTGGCCAACAGCCACGCTTCGGCCGACGCCCGCCGGCGCCAGTCGGTGTCGGTACGTGTGTTGGACCAGTTGCGATAGAACTGCCGGCAGACCTCGAACTGCTGCATGGCGCGTTGATGCGTCGCGACCTGAAACAGCACCGCCGGCTCCCGGCCATACGACGGGCGGCGGGCGATAACCCGCTGCAATTGTTCGAGTAGTTGCTTCCGCTCTTCGAGTTCCATCGCGCTGCGATGCCCGTGCCGCAAGCGGTGTTCGGCCGATCCGTCGAGCGCGGTTTGGCGCACGGCTTGACCCGCCCATCGCGGATGAAACGTGCCGACCCTGACGAAGTGGCGATTCGCCTGACCGGCCAGGTCCGCTTCGCCGCGTTGTTCATGCCAAGCGGTCAATTGATAAAGCGCGTCGGCGCCGGCGATTGAGGTCGGGTGGTCCCGTGCGGTTTTGAGCCCCAGCTCGAGCACGCGGGCGGCGCCGCTGCGTCCTTTGACGAGGCGCAGCGCGGCGACCAAGCCGCGTTGACTGGTCAACAGCGCGTCGCGTGTGGTTTCCGGCAACCTCTTCGCATCCAGTTCGAGCGGTACCTGATAGTCCGCCGTTCGATCCGACAGGGTAAGCCCGGCCATCAGATCCATGTGCGCGGACGACGGGACCGGTTCATCGCCCGGGGAGAATCGCAGGGCGGTCGGCGGACGAGCCGTCGGTGCGAACGACGGCATGAGCGCCAGCGCGGGCAGCGATGCGTAGTAACTCGTATCGCCCAATCGCGGTGAATAGCGCGACAGCAGGGCCGCACGATGTGCGCTGATCGCGCTCTTGTCGCGTCGTTTCCCGCCGCCGCCCATGGCCGGGTCGTCGTGGTTGCTCGGGTCGCCCTGCCAGATGCGTTCGACGCGATGCGGCCCGAGGCCGAGCGTTTGCAGTTCGGCAAAGGCGCCCGGATCGGCGGCTATGCGGACGGCGTCCAGTGCGGCGTCGGCGACGACGGACGTGGCAGCGTACCGGCCGGTGTCGATGGTGCGGCTGTCGACGATCACCACCGCCGGCTTGAGAGAACGGATCACGGCGGTGAGTTGACGTCGCAGGGAATCCGCCGCATCGCGATCGAGCCGCGTCGACCAGTGATCGAGCACGGCCTGGCGGGTCGTGGTGTCGGTAGGCGACGGAAACGGGGTGAATTCGTTGAGGCTGTCGACCACGGCGCATCCGACGATGTTCGCCGCCTGACGCAGCGTGGCTGCACTTGCGGAACCGGCGACGCTAACCAGTCCACATCGCCACCCGTTCCGACCGTACAAATGGGCGAGCAACGGCCAGGCGGTGCGCGACGGGTCGGCGGTAACCACCAACGCGGCCAAGCCCAGCGACTCGTTGCGCACGACGCGCCAGGTCGCCCCGCCGTCGTGCGTGATATGGATGCGTCCCAGGACGCCGACCGCCGCGCCGGTCTGGGGATCGGCGAAATGCACGCTGCGCAACCCCGCGCCGCCGGTCGATGCGCCGAGCAAGCGCACCTGCCAGGTCGCCCCGCCGTCGACGCTGTGCAGCAGATAACCGCCGATGCGCCCGACCGCCCAAGCCTGATCGGGGTCGGCGAAGCAAACACTTTGCAGGTCGACCACGTCGCGCAGCCCGGGCCTGACCGGACTCGTGACAGCTTGCCAGTTGCGTCCCGCATCGACCGACAGAAAGACCGCGCCGTCGTCGCCGACCAGACAGATCCGACTGGTGCCGACGTAGGCCGCGCCGTGTAGCGCGCCGTGGTGATCGACGGCCCGGCCGAAATTCGCGACCCCGACGCCGCGCAGCGTCACGACGTCGCCGTCCTGTCCGACCGCCACCCCCTTGCCGAAGTGGCTGAACGCCGCCGACCGCATCGTTCCCGTCGTCGCGCCCGAGAGCGGCTGGAACCGACCGACGCCGTTGACGGTGAATTGCAGCCCGCTCGGCGCGGTGCTCGTCGCTTCGCCGGCGAGCCAGCCCTTGCGTGCGTCGTCGAACCACACGTCGTAGAGCCAACCGGCGTGCGGATTCGAAACCTTCTCCCAAGTCTCGCCGCCGTCAGCCGTGGTGAGCAACACGCCGACGCCCTGCGCGTTGCCACCGGCGGCGAACCCGCGCTCGTGATCGATGAAGTAGACGGATTGCAGGCACGCGTCGGTGCCGGAGGTCTGGCGCACCCAGGTCTCGCCGCCGTCGGTCGAGTGGAGAATCGTGCCGAGGTTCCCCACCGCCCACGCGTGGGCCGCGTCGTGGAAGTGGACGTCGTTGAGCGTCGCGTCGTCACGCGCGCTCGACGGTGCGGTGACTGCGACCATCCACACGTACGGTAAGCATCGAGCGTAGCGCGACAGCGAGGTTCGCATGCAGACTACTGTCGCTCAGGGTTGCGTGCGGAGCAAGTCGCTGCTGGAGCGAGATTCCCATCTCGCTCCTCCGATCGCAGGACTCCTTTCCTGCGTCGGTTCGCGGGAAAGGATTCCCGCTTGAGTAGGTGCGAGATAGGAATCTCGCACCAGCAACACGTCAACACGCAGACGACAGTTCGTCAGCGCGGACACGCTTACCCCCAGCGCACCAGTCCGGCGTTGAACGGCGAGCCCAGGTCGGGGTGGTGAGGGAGGATGCGTACCGTGTAGCCGCAGTGACCGGTGGCGACGCAGGGCACTGCGCCGATGAAGCGGTAGCGACCGTCGCCGGCGGGTCCCTCGCAGCGCATCGGCACCGCGTGGGCCTCGTACAACTGGTCGTGGGCGTCGACGCGGCCGTGATACAGTTGCACCTCGACCGAATCGGGCTGGACCGGGCCGAGGTGAACGTCGGCGGTCACGTGCACTTCGCTGCCGACGCGGAACTCGCAGTTGCCGCCGGCCTGGACTGACTCGACGCGAATCTCGCCCCAGTGCTGACGCAGCGCCGACCGCCATCCGGCCAGGTCGCGGGCGACCCGGCACTCGTCACGGGTCAGGTCGGCCCAGCGCTCCAGCGCGGCGCGGTACATCTTCTCGGTGTATTCGCGCACCATGCGGTTGGTGTTGAAGCGCGGCAGCAACGTGCGCATTGACGCCTTCATCCGGGCCACCCACTGGCGGGGCACGCCGTCCCGACCCCGTTTGTAGAACTTCGGGATGATCTCCTGTTCGAGCAGGTCGTAGATGCACTCGCTCTCGACGTAGTCCTGATATTCGTCGTTGTCGTAGTGGCGGTCGTCGCCGATGGCCCATCCGTTCTCGCCGTCGTAGGCCTCGGCCCACCAGCCGTCGCGGATCGACAGGTTGATCCCGCCGTTGGGCAGGACCTTCATGCCGCTCGTGCCGCTGGCTTCGTGCAGCTTCTTGGGTGTATTCAACCAGACGTCCACGCCCTGCACGAGATATTCGGCCAGGCGCAAGTCATAATCTTCGAGGAAGACGATGTGGCCGCGAACGTCGGAGCGTTTCGTGAATTCGACGACGTGCTTGATGAGTTCCTTGCCGAGGTCGTCGCGCGGATGCGCCTTGCCGGCCACGATGAATTGCACCGGTCGGTGCGGGTCGGAAAGAATACGGAGCAGCCGATCCGGGTTCCGCATGAACAGCGTCGCTCGCTTGTAAGGCGCGAATCGCCGGGCGAACCCGATGGTGAGCGCTTCGGGGTCGAGGGCTTCGTCGGCTTTGCGCACCGCGGCGGGCGGCGCGCCGCCGCGCTCGAGCTGCCGACGCAACCGGGTCCGCGTCGCCGCGACCAACCGCTCGCGCAACCGCTCGCGCGAACGCCATACCTCGGCGTCGGGAATCTCGTTGATCCGTTGCCAGATCGCCTGATCGACCGGGTTGTTCGCCCAGCGGGGCCCGAGATAGCGGTCGAACAGATGGGCGAACTCGAGCGACAGCCAGGTGCGCACGTGCACGCCGTTGGTGACGGCCTGGATCGGAACCTCGTCGGTGGGCAGGCCTGGCCAGACCGGCTGGAACATCTTGCGCGACACGTCACCGTGTAACTGACTCACGCCGTTGCTGGACGCGGCCAGCCGGAACGCGAGCAGAGCCATGCAGAACTCTTCCTCGGCGTCGTCGGCGCGATGCCGACCGAGGGCCAGCAGTTTCTGCTTCGACAGGCCCAGGGCGCGGGCGAGCGGGGCGAGGTAGGACTCGACCATGGCCGGATTGAACGAGTCGATGCCGGCGGGCACGGGGGTGTGGGTGGTGAACACGGTGCTGGCGGCGACCGCCTCGCGGGCTTCGTCGAAGCTCAGGCTCGACTGACCCATGATCTGCCGGACGCGCTCGAGGGCCAGAAACGCCGAGTGCCCTTCGTTCATGTGGCAGACCGCGGGGATGATGCCCATCTGGCTCAGGGCCCGGGTGCCGCCGATGCCCAGCAGCATTTCCTGGCGAATCCGCATCTCCTTGTCGCCGCCGTAGAGCCGGCGGGTGATCTCGCGAAACTCGGGTGGGTTCTCGGCGATGTCGGAATCGAGCACATAGAGCGGTACCCGACCGACCTGGATCTTCCAGACCCGGGCGAGCATGGTGTGGTTCTGCATCTCGACGCTGATCTGGAGCGCGTCACCCTTCTCGTTGCGCACCGGGGTGATCGGCAGATGGTGAAAATCGGTGTCGGGATAGTCTTCGAACTGCCAGCCGTCGTTGGTCAGGTATTGATGGAAGTAGCCTTGCCGGTAGAGCAAACCGACGCCGACCAGGGGCAGTCCGAGGTCACTGGCGGATTTCAGATGGTCGCCGGCCAGGACGCCCAACCCGCCCGAATAAATCGGCAGCGACATGTGCAGGCCGAACTCGGCCGAGAAGTAGGCGATCGTGCCCTGGGTCGACTCGCCGAATTGGTCGGCGTACCAGGTTTTCTGGCTCATGTAGAGGTCGAAGTTCTCGAGTACGCGCTCCATGTGGGCCAGAAACGCGCCGTCGTCGGCCAGGCGCTCGAGCCGGTCCTGCGGCACCTCGCCGAGCAGTCGCACCGGGTTGTGCTCGACCGATTCCCACCGGTCCAGGTCGACCCGGCGAAAGAGTTCTTCGGCGTCGGCGTTCCACAGCCACCAGAGGTTGTAGGCCAACTCTCCCAGTCGCTGCAACGGCTCGGGCAGCGAGGGCACTACGGTAAACGAACGGATTAACTTCACAACGGCCTCCACGGATTCGATTGACTCGCCCGGGATTTTCGGACCCCATCGTTGGGGGCGGTGATCCCCTTCTATTATCGTCACCCGGGTGATTATCGATCACAGTCGATTTCAGGGTTACTATCCGCCTCACACGCGGCGACCCACATACGATTTGAAGCTTCGGGGCGATTCACTCCGCGGCCCATCACTCTGCGGCCCATCTCACCCCGCCGACCATCTCACTCCGCCGCCCCTATCAGTCTGCAACAGGTCCCAGCCCGTCGAACAGGGCCGACCCGATGCGGACGGTCGTCGCTCCCTCCAGGATCGCGTCCTCGAGGTCCAGGCTCATGCCCATCGAAAGGTGTCGAAACGACTCGCCGACCAGCCGCTCTCCCGCGATCTCCTCGAACAACTCCCGCAGCCGGGCGAAGTAGGGCCGGGGGGACGTGACACCCTCCTGATCCGACGGGAGCGGGCCCATGGTCATCAGCCCGATCAACTCCAGGTTCGGCAACGAGACGATCTGCTCGGCCAGGTGCGTCGACGCGCCGACCGCCACCCCGTGCTTGCTCTTCTCGCCGCTGGCGTTCACCTGCATCAGCACCTTGACCCGCCTCGACGCCCGCGCCGCCTGCACGTTGATTTCCTCGGCCAAACGCAGACTGTCGAGCGAGTGAATCACTTCGATCCAGGGCAGCACCGTCTTGACCTTGTTGCGCTGGAGATGCCCGACCATGTGCCAGCGTGGACTGAGCTGGGGCCGGCCGCCGCTGGCCAGGCGTCTTCGAGACATGTATTCGTGGATCATCCCCGCCCGCTGGGTGAGCTCCTGCACCTTGCTCTCGCCCAGATCGAGCAGCCCGACGTCCAAGGCCTGTCGGATCACGTCGACCTCGACGGTCTTGGTGACCGCGATCAGGGTGATGCTCTCCGGGTCCCGGCCGGCTTGCGCACAGGCGGCGCCGATGCGGTCCCGCACCCGTCTGAGATTGTCCGCCAGTCGTCGTTTGGATTGTGTCGCCATGCCGACCATCCGTGACCAACCCTCCTAGCCCCAGCCGACATTATATTATAGGACGACCCGAGAATGGCAACCGCTTTTCCTTCAAGCATCACCGAAGAAGCACACATCCCGACCCACGTCACCTCAGAGCCGCGGCATGCATGCCGCGCGGCACTTCATACGTGATATATTCAACGAGCCCCCACAGCCCACACCGGTCACCTGCCTTGTCGCCGGCACGATCCTCCAGTCCAATAGCACAGTGACGCGACGTACCGAACGGATTGGGGACCTTGAATCATGCGACTGAAACATTTTGCCGTCATTCTGCTCACCTTCACCGCGGCTGCGGCTGACGACCGCAAGCAGGCGTACGTCGATGCGGTGACGCGCGGCGAGGGTTTGCTGCCGGGGCAGGCTTCGGGCGGCTCGCCGGAAGAGTTCGCGTTTCGCGAGCGGATCGAGCGGCGCAAGGATCAACTGCTGGCCGGCCGGGGGCCGGTGCAACATCCGGTGTTGATCGGTGAGGCGGAACTCGCCCGGGCGCGGCGGAACGCCGACACCGCCGACTGGGCGCGGCACCGGTTGGCGAACGACAAGGCCGCGGCCGACTTCATCGTCGCCCAGCCGGCGGACTACGTCGAAGCGATGATGCCCGCGCTGACGCCGACCAACCCCTACGGCTCGACCTGCCCCAACTGCGTCGGCAAGCGATCGCAGGAGGCGGTCGGCAGCTCACTGCTCTACTGGACCCCGCGCCGGCCCGACGTGCTCCAGTGTCGCGCTTGCAAACACGAATACCCCAGCGAGCAATACCCCGAATCGGCCAAGCTGATCTGTCCCCGCACCGACCAGACGTTCACCTACTACCGCAACGACGCCGAACGCGCCCACCCCGACGATCGCACCGGTCGGTACGCGTGGCACTGGGTGGGTTACCCGATCCACGTGAGCTTCACCGGCATCATTCGCGAGCGAAAAATCAGCTACATGCTCGGCAGCGTCAAGAGTCTGGCCGTCGCCTATCACGTTCACGGCGACCCGCGCTACGCCGAGCGGGGGATCGCAATTCTGATGCGGGCGGCCTTCGGCTACCGGCAATGGCTCTATCACGATTATTGGGACACCATCGCCGACTGCGACCCGCTCTACGCCGCCTGGCACGACAAGCAACTGCCGCTGTCGTTCAAGCGGCACGCCTGCGCCGACGCGTTCAAGCGCGATACGATCGAGCGGGCGCGCATGCTGCAAAGCTATTGGGGCGCGGGTCGGATTCACCCGAGCACCGACGGGATCAGCCGGTTGGGCGACCTCGCGGTGGCCTACGACCTGCTGCACGACGCAAAGTCGGCCGACGGCGAGCCGCTGTGGACCGATGCCGAGCGCGCCAAGGTCGAGCGCGACTTGTTCCTCGAGTACATCTTCACGGCCGAGCCTTACGTCGGCGGCGCGGGGCGGGCGGACAACGTGACCAACAAGGCCCCGCGCGTCTATGAAGCGATGGCGGCGGTGGGCAAGTGTCTGGGTTTGCCGCAGTTCGTCGACACCGCGCTGCGCGGCTACGAAGCGGTGCGTGACCAATCGTTCGGTTACGACGGATTCAGCTTTCAGAGTCCGGCCTACACCAACATGTTTCTCAGCGCGATGGTGCACATTCCCGAAACGCTCCACCGGTTCCATTGGCCGGACGGATTCGCCGGACGCAGCGGCGAGGTCGACCTCTATGCGACCGACCCGAAGCTTCGGCTGATGTTCCGGGCGGTGGTCGATCAACTCCGCCCCGACGGCACTTACTTACCGTTGTCCGACACCCGCGTGGGCACGCCGGTCAATCAGCAGATTGCCGAAATCGGCCAGAAGCGCTACCCGGAGTACTACCGGGCCGCGATGCCGACCGTATTCCGCGAACGCAAGCCGAGCGAGTACAGCCTGTTTCATCTCGACGCCGACGAACCCGCGACCGACGAACCCGCCGTGTTGCCGGAGATCTGTTTTCCCGCGTGGAAGACGGCGATCCTGCGTCACGGCACGGGCGCCGAGGCGAGTGTGTTGGCACTGGCCTTCAACGGACCCGGCGGACATCGGCAGCGCGACGTTTTGTCGCTCTACTATGCCGATCGCGGCCGGACCGTGCTCGGTGACCACGGGTATGTCGGCGACATGCCGATCAACACCTGGATTCGCAGTAGTCTCAGCCACAACCTGGTCGTGGTCGACGACGGCGAGCAGCGGCCGGCGGGGCATGACCGACGCCGCACGCGGTTTCGATCCATGTTCACCTCACCCCGGGTATCGTGGGCGGAAGCCTCGGCCGAGGTGTACGACGCATGTCGCGAATACCGACGCAGCGTCGCCCTGATCAAAGGGCAGGACGCGCAGACCATCGCGGTGGACATCTTTCGCGTGACCGGCGGCAAGAAGCACGCGTTTCGCGTGTTCAGCGATCTGGCCGCAAGCGACGCCGACGACGGCACGCTCGCATTCGACGGCTTGTCCATGCCGCCCGAGTCGCCGCTGCCGACGTTCGGCGCGAGCCTGGCCCGCGAACACATCTTCGGACTGCGCGATCCACGCACGGTGAGCGATCCGCCGGCGGCATGGCGAGCGACGTGGAAGCAGAAAGACCGTCGCTATCGCATGTGGATGGCATCGCCGGCAAGCGATATCACCGCGTCGAACGGGCCGGGGCAGCAGACGCGCACCGACGCAGGTCGGCGTGTCCGCTACGTGGACGTGATTCGCAAAGGGGAAAACGATTTGACGAGCACGTTCGTTGCGGTGCACGAGCCGAGCGGAGTGGACGGAACCCCGCCGGTGCAGCGTGTGCGCCGTCTCGACTTGCCCGCGACGGCCGGTGATGACGCGGTGGCGATCGAGATTGCATCGCGTTGGGGTACGTACCTGCTGCTCAGTGAATTCACGGAGGAAACCGAAGTCGCCGGTGTGCGGTTCGCGGGTACGTTCGGCCTGTTGTGTCGCACGACCGGGGATCGACGCTGGCTCGCCACGAGCGGCGCGCGCACCCTGCGCGACGGTGACTTCGGGTTCGCAAACGCGACGGCGTCCTGGTCGGGCGGGATCACCGAGCACACGTCCGCCGAACTCGTCACCGACACACCCCGACCCGACGACTGGCCGTCACCCGTCGAGCGGGTCACCGCCTACGTTCGCGTCGAATCCGACCAAGATGCGACTGGATTCGCGGTACGCTCGACGGCGACGCATCGCATCGCGGTCGAGCGGTTTCCCCTGCCGGCGGTGACGCGTTTTCATCTTCCGCGGGTTCGCGTCCTCGCCGAATGACGCGGACCAGCGCCGAAATTGCAATCACCGCTCCTTTTCGGCAGGATGGGATCGGAGGACGTCATGACCTGCGTGTACCCTCAGCACCGTTTGCCGTCATGGGTGTGCATCGTGTTCGTGCTGCACGCCGTGACGACGTCCGGTGCAGTCAGCGAGCAGGACGTGATGGTCAACGTCTTTCAGTCGAAGTGCATCACCTGCCACGGCAAGCATCGGCGCGAGGCGGAACTCGATCTCCGCACCCGCGCGTCCCTGCTCGAGGGGGGTAAGTCGGGCCCGGCGCTCGTGCCGGGCGATCCCGAAGCGAGTCTGGTTTACAAGCGTATTCACGCCGACGAGATGCCGCCGCGCGAGGACATATTCGGCGACGCCAACTATGTCCGGCGAGTCACCACGCCGGAGATGGAGAAACTCCGTCAATGGATCGCCGACGGTGCACCGGTCGCGGTCGACGCGCCGTATGAATCCACCGTCAGTGACGCCGACCGCGCGTTCTGGGCGTTTCAGCCGCCGCGTCGTTTACCGGTACCCCAGGTGCGCGACCGGGATCGCATCCGCACGTCGATCGATGCCTTTCTCCTCGAAAAGCTCGAAGCGAAGGATCTCGGTTTCTCGCCCGATCAAGACAAGCTGACACTGATGCGCCGCGCCCACTTCAACCTGACCGGATTGCCCCCGAGTCCGGAAGCGGTCGCGGCCTATCGCGACGATCATCGGCCGCGCGCGTACGAACGGATGATCGACCGTCTGTTGGACTCGCCGCAGTACGGGGAACGGTGGGGCAAGTATTGGCTCGACGCGGCGGGGTATGCCGACTCGCACGGCAAGATCGACGCGGACCGCGTCCGGCCCGAGGCGTGGCGTTATCGCGACTACGTCATCCGGTCGCTCAACCAGGACAAACCGTACGATCGTTTTCTGACCGAGCAGATCGCCGGCGACGAGCTGTTCGATTACGCCGCCGCCGACACGATCACGCCCGAGCGTTACGACTGTCTCGTCGCCACCGGGTTTTTGCGCACCGCGGCCGACGACACCGATGAGGGCGCGTTGAACTTCGTGCCCTACCGGGTGGCGGTGCTCTCCGAGCAGGTCGCCATTTTCAGCTCGGCCGTGCTCGGATTGACGATGGATTGCGCCCGCTGTCACGACCACAAGTATGATCCGATCGAACAGCGCGACTATTACCGCCTCAGCGCGATCTTTCAGAGCGCGCTCGATCCGTATGACTGGCGCGTCGCGGGTCGGGAACTGTCGGCCGGGCGCAAGATCCCGATTCCCGAATCATTCATGCGCTATCTGCCCCACGTGCTCGACGACGAACGGGTCGCGGTCGAGACCCACAACGCCGACGTTCAACGCGACATCGATACGCATAGCGCGACCGTCACGTCAATCGCCGAACCGCTGCGCAAGACGCTCTTCGCCGAAAAGCTCGCGACATTGCCCGAAACGCTTCGCGCGGACGTTAAAAAGGCGATCGAGACGCCGGCGGAGAAACGCAACGAGATCGACACGTATCTCGCCGAGAAGTTCGGAGCCACGGTCGCGATCAAGGACGCGGAACTGGCGGAGCGATCGACCGAGTTCAAGGATGCTGCGCGGCGATTGGCCGAAGCGCGGCAACGCTTGAAACCCAAACCGATGATCCAGGCCTTGTTCGACATGGGCGGAATACCGACGCCGACCTACGTGGCACGGCGTGGTGACCCGACCACGCCCGGCCCGCGCGTCGAGCCCGACGTGCCCAGGGTGCTCAGCGAAGGGATCGAGCCGTATGTCGTGACCAAACCCGATTGGAGCACGGACACGAGCGGTCGGCGGCTCGCGCTGGCCCGTTGGCTCGTACAACCAAATCACCCGTTGACCGCGCGGGTCATGATGAATCGGCTGTGGCAGCATCACTTCGGTCGCGGGCTGGTCACCACGCCGGGCAACTTCGGCGAAACCGGTTCCCGACCTTCGCATCCCGAGCTGCTCGACTGGCTGGCGACCGAGTTCGTCCGGCAAGGGTGGCGACTCAAGGCGATGCACCGGCTGGTCATGACCTCGACCGCGTATCGACAAGCTTCGCGGATCACCCCGGCGATGCAACGCGCCGACCCGGACAACGTACTGCTGTCGCGGTTCCCGATGCGGCGACTCGATGCCGAAGCCGTGCGGGACGCCATGCTCGCAGTCTCGGGCCGTTTGAACATGACGCGCGGTGGACCGGCCGATGCGATCGATGAATCCGAGCAGGGTGAGGTCACCGGCCGCGACGCACCGAGTGGGTTGCGTCGTAGCGTCTACCTGTTGCAGCGTCGTTCCAAACCGCTCACGTTGCTCGAACTGTTCGACGCGCCGCGGATGGAGCCCAACTGTCTGCAACGGGCGCACTCGACCGTGCCGACCCAGGCGCTTCAGCTCTGGAACAGCCGGATGACGCGAGCTTGCGCCGATGCGTTCGCCACGCGCGTGCTGGCGGTTGCCGGTGACGCGATCAACGAACAGATCGAGCGTGTGTACTGGACGGCGTTGTCGCGCGGACCGACGGCCGACGAACTGCGATCGGCCACCGAAACGATCCGTGCCCTCGAGCGTGCCTGGTCGAATCGACAGGTCGAAGAGGATGCCGACGTACGCCGCAAGGCACTGGCCGGCTTGTGCCAGGTGGTGCTGAATTCGCCCGAGTTCATCTACATCGACTGAGGCGGCCTCATGACGAGGTACGACAAGAACAACGAACCTGCGAGCACCCCGACCCGTCGCGACTTCTTCGCGCGCATGAGCGACGGTCTGTGCGGTGCGGCCATCGCGTCGATGCTCGGTACGGACCTGCGCGCAGCGACCGCACGACAACCGTACGACCTGTCGCCGAAACCGACGCACTTCGCAGCGCGGGCCAAAGCGGTCATCCAGTTCTTCATGTCCGGCGGACCGAGCCAGGTCGACCTGCTCGACCCCAAGCCGGCCCTGACCAAGCACGCCGGCGACCTCCCCCGTGCGTTTCTCGACAACGTCGAGTCGGTCGGCGCGGCGGGCGGTTTGATGCCCTCGCCGTTCACGTTCGCCCGACGAGGGCGCTCGGGAATCTGGATGTCGGACGTCCTGCCGCACCTGGCCGAGTGCGCCGACGAGCTGGCCGTCATCCGTTCGATGTGGACCACCCACTTCAACCACGAGCCGGCCATCTTCAAGATGCACGGCGGACGAGCGTTGCCGGGCGCGCCAACCCTCGGGGCGTGGGCGGTCTACGGACTCGGCAGCGAGAACCGCGACCTGCCCGCGTACGTCGCCCTGGACGATCCCGCGCGGATGATCATCGGCGGGGTCAAGAACTGGCAGTCGGGTTGGCTGCCGCCGGTTTACCAGGGCACGCGGCTGCGCTCGATCGGTACGCCGATCGTCAACCTCAGGCCGTCCGAAGAAACGCCGAGCGAGGTCGCCGCCCTTTCCCGCGCGCTGCTCGATCGCATGGCCGCCGAACACCGCGCGCAACGTCCGGGCTATCCCGACCTCGACGCCCGCATCGCCAGCTACGAAATGGCGGCCCGGATGCAGATCAGCGCCACCGACGCGCTGGATGTTGACCGGGAATCGACAGTCACGCAGGAACAATACGGCTTGCACGACAAGGTCACCGCCTCCTACGCCCGGCGATGTCTCATGGCCCGGCGACTGATCGAACGCGGGGTGCGGATCGTGCAGGTGTTCATGAACTGCCCCGCCGGCAACAACCCCTGGGATCATCACAGCGATCTGGAAGGCGGCCTGCGTCAATGTTGTGCCGCCACCGACCGGCCGATCGCGGCGTTGCTCAAGGATCTCAAGCAGCGCGGTCTGCTCGACGAGACGCTGGTGATCTGGGGCGGCGAATTCGGCCGACTGCCCCTCTCGCAAGGCGGCACGGGCCGAGACCACGGCGCCAACGGCTTTTCGATCTGGATGGCCGGCGGCGGCGTCAAGGGCGGAACCACCTACGGAGCGACCGACGCGTTCGGCTATCACGCCGTCGAGGACCGGGTAAGCGTGCACGACTTCCATGCCACGCTGCTCCACCTCCTCGGGCTCGATCACGAATCGCTGGTCTACAACCACCACGGTCTCGACGAAAAGCTCACCGGGGTCGAACCGGCTCGGGTGGTGCACGGGATTCTCGCGTAATTGCAATCACAGCCGTTTTTCAGCAGTATGGAGGCGGAGGAAATAGTGCTGTGTCGTTAGGTGGTCGGTTGCGTGCGATGTTCCGAGGGGTCGTCGTCGTGTGGGCTGCGACCGCGTCCGCGCGGGCTGACGATGTGCATTGGGCGTTTCAACCGGTACGTGAACCGGCCCCGCCCGGCGTACGCGACGCCGCCTGGCCGACCTCGCCGATCGACCATTTCATCCTGGCCGAACTGGAAGCGCATAGGCTTCGTCCCGCCCCGTCCACGGATCGGCGGACGTTGCTGCGACGGGTCACGTTCGACCTGACCGGCTTGCCCCCTCGACCGGCCGAGATCGACGCGTTTCTCGCCGACGATTCGCCGAACGCTTTCGCGACGGTGGTGGATCGCCTGCTTACCTCACCGCGCTACGGCGAGCGCTGGGGACGCCATTGGCTGGACATCGTCCGCTTCGCCGAGACCGCCGCACACGACGGCAACAACGCCTATCTGCACGCATGGCGCTACCGTGACTACGTCATCGACGCCTTCAACGCCGACAAGCCTTACGACGCGTTCATCATCGAGCAACTGGCCGGCGACCTGCTGCCCCAGACCGACAACCCGGCCAGCGACTACAACCGCATCGTCGCGACCGGCTTTTTGCAGGTCGGCACCAAGCCGGTGGTGATGCGCGACAAGCGACAGATGCTGCTCGACATCGCCGACGAACAGTTGTCCACGACCGGCATCGCGTTCATGGGGCTCACGCTCGGCTGCGCGCGGTGCCACGACCACAAGTTCGACCCCATCCCGACCGCGGATTACTACGCCATGGCGGGCATCTTCACCAGCACGCACGTCATGGCCGACAACAACCCCGACTCGATGTGGCTCGAGTACAAGGTCCCCGACGCCGACGGCGAGCCGGTCAAGGTGATGGCGGTGCGCGACCTCGCCACGCCGGCGAACCTCCAGGTGCATGAGCGCGGCAACTACCGCACTCTCGGGGTCGAGGCGCCGCGCCGTTTTCTAAGCGTGATCGCGGGTGAAAACCACACGCCGATCGACACCGCCGGCAGCGGCCGGTTCGAACTCGCACGCTGGATCGCACGCGGCGACCATCCGCTCACCGCCCGGGTGATGGTCAATCGCATCTGGCAGCATCATTTCGGCGCCGGTCTGGTACGATCGAGCGACAACTTCGGCACGCTGGGCGAGCCGCCCTCGCATCCGGCTCTGCTCGACTGGCTGGCGACGCGCTTCGTCAAGAGCGGTTGGTCGATCAAGACGATGCACCGGCTGATGCTGAACTCGAGTATCTATCGACAGTCCGGCCACGCGGACGCCGAAGCCGATCCGGACAACCGGTTGCTGTCGCGCATGGTCCGGCGGCGACTCTCGGCCGAGGAGGTCCGCGACACGCTGCTCGCGGTCACCGGCGGGCTCGACCTGAGCATGGGGGGTACACTCTTCACCCAGGGCTACACACCCGTCGATGCGCAACGCGAGCTGTTCACCGTCGACATCTCCGGCAAGGGTGACTACGCGCCGTTCCAGCAACCGCGCCGCAGCATCTATCTGCCGATGATCCGCAATTCGCTGCCGCCGGTGCTCACCCTGTTCGACGCCGCCAACGCGCACGAGCCGACGACCCGGCGCAGCGAGACCACAGTCGCACCACAGTCGCTCTACATGATGAACAGTCCGCACGTGCGCAAGCTGACGCTGCACCTGGCCCGCGATCTGCTCGCCGACGCCGAATTCGACGATGACACAAGACTACGGATTATCCACGAGCGCCTGTACGGTCGCCCTCCGTCCACCGAAGAGCTTGAAGCCGGTCGCGCGTTCCTGGCCGGCTACGTGCGGACCCTCGACCCCGACGGCCGACTCGCCCGCGCCGCCCGGGCCCGGGCGGCGGAGGCAGAAGCGCGCCGATACGCCGAAGCACCGGAACCGACGCGTCGGTATGACGAAGTGATTCGTGAGGCGCGGGGTTTGATTGCGTACTATCGATTCGACGAGATGAGCAAGGCGATCAACAGCGCCGCGCCCGACCGAGCAAGCGGAACGCACGTCGGTGAGGTCGGCCAACACCGGCCCGGCGTGGATCGCACCACGGCCGTAAAGCTCAACGGACGCGACGCGCGGGTGCAGATCGACGATGCCGAATTCTTCAACGCATCGAGCAAGCAACTGACCGTCGAGTACTGGATCAACCCGGCCGACGTGCGTACGGCGACCGTGATCGGCCGGGATGATCTCGGGGCCGGCGCGCGATACTGGAAGAGCGGCATCATGGACAAGACCGTGGACGGTGAACAAAAGAACGTCGTCTTCCACGAGTTCTTCGACAACAACGGGGGCTTCCGCACCTCGGCCGAGACCGCCTACGTCGCCGAGGTCGGCCAGTGGACGCACGTCGCGTTCACCCACGGAGACGGGAAACGACGCCTCTACATCAACGGACGGCCAGTCGACGAGCTGTCCACCGCCGGTGCGATCCCCACCGGCCCGGTGGCGGTCACCATCGGGTCGAGATTCGACAACCTCGAATGGTTCAACGGCGGTGTCGACGAGGTGGCGGTTTACGACATCGTCCTCGACGAAGCGGTCATCGGCGAACATTATCAAGCCGGCGGCGGCAAGCTGACCCCGACCCGACCGCCGCTGCCGCCGTCACCGCGCGAGCTCGCCTGGCGGAGCTACGGTCAGGCGCTTTTGTGCACGAACGAGTTTATTTTCGTAGACTAACGACATGAGCACGACGCAACTTTCCCGCCGTGACCTACTCGGCCGTACCGCCTGCGGTTTCGGTCACGTCGCCTTTCTGGGTCTGCTCGATTCGGTCGCTCGGGCCTCGAATCGCGGCGATGCGAATCCGCTCACGCCCCGGGCGGCACATTTCGCGCCCAAGGCCAAGCAGGTGATCTTCCTGTTCATGCACGGCGGGGTGTCGCACGTCGATACGTTCGACCCCAAGCCGAAGCTCGACGAACTCGACGGCAAGCCGCTGCCGTTCGATCGCCCGCTGCAATTCAGCAGCAACACCGGCAACCTGCTGAAATCGCCTTGGCAGTTCAAGCGCTACGGACAAAGCGGGCTGCCGGTCAGCGACCTGTTCCCGCACGTCGGTTCGGTCATCGACGAGATCTGCCTGATCCGTTCGATGCGGAGCGAGCAGGTCGACCACGGCGGCGCGATCCTCCAGTTGCATACGGGCTCGGCCGTCTTTCCGCGCCCCAGCATGGGGGCCTGGGTCGTCTACGGACTGGGCAGCGAGAACCAGAACCTGCCCGGGTTCGTGACCATCAGCCCGCCGATGTTCCACGGCGCGACGCAGAACTACGGGGCGTCGTTTCTGCCCGCCGCGTATCAGGGCACGGCCGTCGGCGATTTCAAGACGCCGATGACCGAGGCCCGCATCCGCGACCTCGAACGCGCCGAGCCGACCGACAAGCTGCAGCGCATGCAACTGGACCTGACCCAGCGGGCCAACCGTCGCCATCTCGCTCGCGCCGGCGAAGATTCGCGACTCAGCGCCCGGATCGAAGCCTTCGAGCTCGCCTTCCGCATGCAGACCGAAGCGCCAGACGCGATGGACATCGAAGGGGAGTCGGCCGCGACCCGCGCGCTCTACGGCATCGACGCCGGCCCGAGCGACAACTATGGCCGGCAGTGTTTGCTCGCCCGTCGACTGATCGAGCGCGGCGTGCGCTTCGTGCAATGCTCGCACAGTTACAAGTGGGATCAGCACGGCGGCCTGAAAGACGGACACACCAACAACGCCAGGGAAGTGGACCTGCCCATCGCCGGCTTGATCAAGGATCTCCGTCAACGCGGGATGCTCGACGAGACGCTGGTGGTCTGGGGCACCGAATTCGGCCGGACGCCAATCGCCGAGGGCAAAGACGGACGGGACCACAACCCCTACGGCTTTACGATCTGGATGGCGGGCGGCGGCGTGAAAGGCGGCCTGGCCTACGGCGCGACCGACGAACTGGGCTACTACGCCGTCGAGAACCGCGTCACCATGTACGACCTGCACGCCACCATCCTGCACCTTTTGGGCATCGAACACACCCGGCTGACCTACCGTCATGCCGGGCGCGACTTCCGGCTCACCGACGTGCACGGCGACGTGCTGCACGAGATCATTGCGTAAAACGCATCAGGGTAAAACGGCGCATGCATGACGCGGATCGACAGTCTCCCGACCGTCGCCGCGTCTTGCTCGGCGTGGTCCCCGCCATGCTGTTGCCGTTCGTCGCGTCGCTGGTCTATTTCATTCTGCTCACCGAGTCACGACTCACCCAGGTGCTGTACAGCGCGACCAAGGTGTTCACGCTGCTGTGGCCGGCGGCGGCGCTGTGGTGGATTGAAAAGAGGCCGCTCAGGACGCGACACGTCACCCTGCGCGAGCATCTCCGCGCGGTACCCCTCGGCGCCGGGTCCGGACTGGTTATTGCCGGCGTGATCGTCGGAGCTTACGCGCTGACGCCGCTCGGCGACTACGTTCGCGGCTTCGCCGATACGGTGCGCGAACGGACCGAGCGTCTGGGCGTCGTCGATCATTACGTACTCTTCGGCCTGTTTCTGGCCATTGCCCATTCGTTGATCGAGGAGTACTACTGGCGGTGGTACGTATTCGGCCGCCTGGTCACGGTGGTCCCGCGCGGCGTGGCCTACGGCCTGGCGAGCCTGGCCTTCGCCGCACATCACTACGTGATTCTCGGATGCTATTTCTCGCCGCCGGGCATGATCCTGTTCGGCACGTGCGTGGGCATCGGCGGCGCGTTCTGGTGCTGGCTCTTCCGCCGGCAGAACACGCTGCTGGGAAGCTGGATTTCGCACGCTTTGGTGGACGCGGCCATCCTCGGGGTGGGGCATCAGCTCTTGTTTCGATGATCGATGCGCTCGCCTTGACGCGGGACGCCCGAACCGTGTCCAATGAACAGTCGATCGCGAACCGGCGAGTGTGATATGGGCATCGGCACGCTACAAAAAGCGAACTCATTTTCCCACTTAAACCGGCGGAACTGGTGCGTGTTCGCACTCATGTTCGCCGCCGCGCCGGTCTTGGGTGCGGACCATCCGCTGTTTACTCCGCCGGTGTCGCCGGTCGTTCCCGACGTACGCGATGCGGACTGGGTGCGCACGCCGGTGGACGCGTTCATTCTCGCCCGTCTCGAACGCGAAAAGCTCACGCCGACCGCGCCCGCCGATCGTATCACGCTGCTGCGACGCGTGACGTTCGACCTCACCGGCCTGCCCCCGACCCCCGAACACGTCGATGCGTTTCTCGACGATCGCGAACCGGACGCCTACGAACGGCTCGTCGAACGTTTGCTCGCCAGTCCGCGCTACGGCGAACAGTGGGCGCAACATTGGCTGGATGTCGTACGTTACGCCGACAGCGACGGTTTCGAATACGACGCGGCCCGGCCGCATGCCTGGCGGTATCGCGACTGGGTGATCCGGACGTTCAACGAAGACATGCCCTACGACCGTTTCATCCGCGAGCAGATCGCCGGCGACGAGCTGTCACCGGACGATCCCTACGCGGCGGTCGCCACCGGCCTGCACCGACTCGGGCCGTTACGTCTCAGCGCGGGCAACCAGGACGAGGAAAAGAACCGCCAGGAAGTGCTCACCGAGATGCTCGACATTCTCGGCCCGGCGTTTCTGGGCGTGACCCTCGGGTGCGTGCGCTGTCACGATCACAAGTTCGATCCGTTCTCCCAGGTGGATTACTACCAGTTGCAGGCGTTCTTCGCGGGTACGGTCGCGAAAGACATTCCGCTGGCCACCGAAGCCGAGCAAGCGGCACACGAAAAGAAAGTGACCGCGTGGAAAGAACGCGTCGCCGACCTTCAGGCGAAGATCGCAACGCTGGAGAAGCCGGTTCGTACGCGACTGGTCGCCGCGAAGAAGGCCGAGCTTGGCGACACCGTACAAAAGGTAACCGTCTCGGAGGACGAAGTTGCCGCCGCGATGTCGCCCACCGAGCGCAATCAGTGCGCTGAACTTCGGGCGGCGGTGACGGCGGCGCAGCGTGACGAGCCCGCACCGCTACCGGCGATCACGGCCGTCGCCGAGACCGGGACCGAACCGCCCGCGACCCATGTTCTGAATCGCGGCGAGCCGGGCAAACGCCTGCAACAAGTGCATCCGGCATTTCCCATCGCCCTGTCCGGGTCTCGCACATCGGCGCAACCCGGCGCGACCGGTCGGCGCAGCGCGCTGGCCGCGTGGATCACGTCGAAGGATCATCCGCTGACCGCCCGCGTGATGGTCAATCGCATCTGGCAGCATCATTTCGGCCGCGGCATCGTCGCGACGACCAACGATTTCGGCGCGATGGGCACGCCGCCGACGCACCCCGCCTTGCTCGACTGGCTGGCGACCGAGTTCGTCGCGCGCGGTTGGAGCATCAAGGCCATGCACCGTCTGGTGGTGAATTCGGCCACCTATCGACAAGCGAGCCGGGCTGAACCGCGCAGTCTCGAACACGATCCGGACAACCAACTCTGGTCGCGCATGGCGCGGCGGCGTTTGCGAGCGGAGGAATTGCGTGACAGTGTCCTCGCCGTCGCGGGCACGCTCAACCCGAAGCAGGGCGGTCCCGGCGTGAAAGTTCCGCTCAGCGAGGAGGTCGGGGCGTTGATCTACAAGGGCGTGTGGCTGCCGACGCGTGACCCGGCCGAGCACACCCGGCGAACGGTGTACTTGTTCCTCAAACGGAACGTGCGCCCGCCGCTGCTCGAATGCTTCGACGCCCCGAGCACGATGGTCTCGTGCGGCACGCGCAACGTCAGCACCCACACCGGCCAATCGCTGGCGATGATGAACAGCGCGTTGCTCGGCGAGCAGTCGTGGGCGTTGGCGGCAAGAGTGATGCGCGAGACCGACGGCACACCGAGCGCGATGATCGACCGGGCCTACCGCCTTACGCTGGCCCGCCCCGCCCGCGACGACGAGCGCGACGTGGCTGGGACGTTTCTGCGGCGACAATCCGAGTTGCTCGAGCAAGGGGTTCCGCCGAGGAGCCCGACGGTACTGCCCGACGGTGTCGACGCGATCCGCGCCGCGGCGCTGGCGGATTTATGTCTGGTCCTGTTTAATCTCCATGAATTCGTCTACGTGAACTGATCGTATGCCCGAACCATACCGTCCATCACGCTGCCCGGGACCGGCCCCGGCCGAGAGCCGCCGCGACTTTCTCTTCCGCGGTACGGCCGGCTTCGGCTCGATGGCGCTCGCATCCCTGTTGGCCAAGGACGGTCTTCTGCCATCTGCACAAGCAGCCACGGCGAATGCAAACCCGCTTAGCGCGAAACGGCCGCACTTCGCACCTCGGGCCAAGTCGGTCATCTTCCTGTTCATGACCGGCGGACCGAGCCACATTGAAACCTTCGATCCCAAGCCGGTTCTGAACAAACTGCACGATCAGCCGCTGCCGCCCAGCTTCGGCAAGATCATGACCCAGCGCACCACCGAAGCCTCCAGGCTGCTCGGCAGCAAGCGCACGTTCCGCAAGTGCGGCCGGTCCGGCCTGGAGATCTCGGATCTCTTCCCACACCTGTCGACCTGTGCCGATGAGCTGGCGGTGATCCGCTCATGCCACGCCGACAGCGTCACCCACGCCCCGGCCATGTACCAGATGAACACCGGCAACGTGCTGATGGGCTACCCGAGCATGGGCTCGTGGGTCACTTACGGCCTGGGCAGCGAAAGCGAGAACCTGCCCGCCTATGTGGTCATGCTCGATTCCGACGGCGCGTTGACCGGCGGTCCGCCGTGCTGGGGCGCGGGGTTCCTGCCCCCGGTCTACCAGGGCACGCTGTTCCGCCCCGGCGCCACGCCGATCCTGAACCTCCAACCGGCGGGCGGGCAATCCCGGGTTCGCCAGCGCGCCGAACTGGACGTGCTCAACAAGCTCAATCGCCTGAATCCGGACGCGGCGAATGATCCGGAACTCGAAGCGCGCATGGCTTCCTATGAACTCGCCTTTCGCATGCAACGTCACGCGCCCGAGGCGGTCGATCTCACTCGGGAAACCGAAGAGACCAAGCGCCTGTACGGCCTGGATCGGCCGGTGACCGAGGAGTTCGGACGGCGGTGCCTGATGGCCCGACGCCTCGTCGAACGCGGCGTGCGTTTCGTGCAGCTCTACTCCGGCGGCGGACCCGGCAACCTGACCTGGGACGCCCACGGCGACATCGAGGAGAACCACCTGCGCATGGCCGGCCAGGCCGACCTGCCCATGGCCGGCTTGCTCAAGGACCTACGCCGTCGCGGCTTGCTCGAAGACACCCTCGTGGTCTGGGGCGGCGAGTTCGGCCGAACGCCCATGTCCGAAGGGGGCAACGGTCGCGACCACAGCCCGTTCGGCTTCTCGATGTGGTTCGCCGGCGCCGGCGTGAAGGGCGGCCAGGCCGTCGGCGCCACCGACGAGATCGGCCTCCGCGCAATTGACCAGGTACACCCGGTGCGCGACATCCACGCGACCATGCTGCACCTGCTCGGCCTGGACCAGTACGACCTGTCCTACCTCCACGACGGTCGCCGACACCAGCTAACCGACACCGGCGGCAACGTGATCGATGCGATCGTTTCATGATGAAGGATGAGGGATAAGAGATGAGGGATGAGGGGTCGTCAACACGCTTGTCTTTCATCCTTCATCCCTCATCCATTCCCTGTTCGCGTGATTTCCAGGAGCCTGAGAATGTACGTATTGCGATGGATGGCATGCTGGTGTGTGTCGGCGGTGTTGATTCCTGTCATCACGGCAAGCGCCGCCGACAATCGTCCCAACATCATCTTCATCATGGCCGACGATCTCGGCTACGGGCACCTGGGCTGTTACGGGCAGACGCTCATTCGTACGCCGAACCTCGATCGTCTTGCGACCGAGGGCATGCGGTTTACGCAAGCTTATGCGGGCAGTTGCGTGTGCGCGTCGAGTCGCAGCGTCTTGATGACCGGCCTGCACGGGGGGCACTCACCGGTTCGCGGCAATAGCGGCGGCATTCCGATCGCGCCGGGAGACGTGACGGTGGCCGAGGTGCTCGAGTCGGCCGGCTACGCGACGGGCCTGATCGGCAAATGGGGCCTGGGCGAGCACGGCACCACCGGCGTGCCCTACAAACAAGGCTTCGACGAGTTCTTCGGGTATCTCCATCAGATCCACGCCCACTTCTATTATCCCGAATATCTCTGGCACAACGACCAACGCTTCATGCTCGAGGGCAACGACGGCATGAGCGGCCGGCACGTTCACGATGAGCTCGCCGATCGCGCCCTCGACTACGTGCGCCGCCACAAAAATGAGCGATTCTTCCTCTATCTGCCGTTCGCGATGCCGCATTACGAGTTGCTGGTGCCCGAGGATTCCCTGCGCGAGTACGCGGGTCGCTGGCCGGAGACACCTTACACCGGTCGCAACAATCGCCCCGCAGGTTACCCGAGCGACTACGCACCCCAGGCGCAACCCCGGGCGGCGACGGCGGCGATGATCACCCGCATGGATCGCAGCGTCGGACGACTCATGGCCTTACTTGAAGAACTCGACCTCGAACGGCGGACGATCGTCTTCTTCACGTCGGACAACGGTGCGACCCCCGGTCCGTCCGACCCGCCGTTCTTCAACGCCACCGGCGGATTGCGGGGTACGAAGGGCACCTTGTATGAAGGCGGCATCCGCACCCCGATGATCGTGCGCTGGCCGGACAAGATTCAGGCCGGCAGCGTCAACGAGCACATCTGGTCGTTCACCGACGTGATGCCGACGCTGGCGGAACTGGGCGGCGGCACGTCGCCCGAGAACATCGACGGTGTGTCGGTGGCGCCGACGCTGCTCGGCGAAAAGGCCGCCGGTCGAAAGCAGAAGATGCGTGAATACTTCTATTGGGAACACAGCCGCCTGCGTGCGGTACGAGCGGGACGCTGGAAAGCGGTCACCGCCAAGCCCGGGTTCGGACCGAACCCGGCCATCGAGTTGTACGATTTAGAAAAGGATCGCGGCGAGCAACACGACGTAGCCGACGCGAACGCGGAGGTGACCGCCCGCATGCGACGCTATCTGACCGAGGCCCACGTCAAGCCGCGTCCGCAAATCGAGCCGAAGAAACCGCCCGGACGACAATACCAATGATACGACTCCTACCGCTCATGGCCGTCGCGTGGTTGCTGATCGCGGGTGGACTTGCGCGTGCCGACGATCCGCGTCCGCCCAACGTGGTGCTCATGCTGATCGACGATCTCGGATGGCGCGACCTGAGCTGTTACGGCAGCACGTTCTACGAAACACCCCACATCGATCGGCTGGCGCGTGAGGGGATGCGCTTTACCAATGCCTACGCGTCCTGCCCGGTCTGCTCGCCGACGCGGGCGGCCCTGCTGACCGGCAAGTGCCCGGAGCGCCTGCACTTTACCGGGCACATCACCTCGATCCGTCGGCATCGCCACCCGAAAGACAGCCGAATCATTCCGCCCGACGACCTGATGTATCTCCCTCACGAGGAAGTGACGATTGCCGAGTCGCTTCGACCGGCCGGGTTCGTCAGCGCGAGCATCGGCAAGTGGCATGTCGGTCACGTGGGCTACTGGCCGACCGACCAGGGATTCAACCTGAACGTCGCCGGGTCGACCGACGGCAGTCCGCCCGGCTATTTCTTTCCCTACACCAAGCCGGAACGGAAGTGGAACGCGTCGATTCCGACCCTGCACGGCGGCGAGCCGGGTGAGTACCTGACCGATCGGCTGACCGACGAAGCGATCCGGTTCATCGAAGCCCATCGCGACCGGCCGTTTTTCGTCTACCTGCCGCATTTCGCGGTGCACACGCCGATTGAAGCCCCGGCCGAGCTGGTACCCAAGTACGAAAAGAAGATGCATACCGACCAGTCGCAGATCAATCCGACCTACGCGGCGATGATCGAGAGCGTGGACCGCAATGTCGACCGTGTGCTCCGCACGCTCGACCGCCTCGATCTCGCGGCCGACACGCTGGTCATATTCACGTCGGACAACGGCGGCGCGTCACGCGTGACCCGCAACGCACCGCTGCGCGCGGGCAAGGGCCATCTCTACGAAGGGGGCATTCGCGTACCGATGATCGTCCGCTTCCCGGGTAAGATCGCCGCGGGCACGACGTGCGACACGCCGGTGATCAGCCACGACTTCGAGCCGACGATCCGCGAATTCGTCGGACGCAAAGAGACAAGCCGGACGCCGCGCGACGGGGTGAGCCTCGCAGGCGTGCTGACCGGGCGCGGTGAACCGCAGCGCGAAGCGCTGTATTGGTATTACCCGCACTATCCGCCGCAAGGCGCGCGGCCCGGCGCGGCGATGCGCAGCGGCGCGTTCAAGCTCATCGAGCACTACGATCCGCCCGCGGTCGAACTCTACAACCTGCAAGAAGATATCGGTGAACGGAAGGACTTGGCGAAAAGCATGCCGGAGCGCGTTGAACGGATGCGCCGAAGTCTTCGCGACCATCTTACCGCGGTGGGGACGATCCTGCACACGCCCAATGATCGTACCGGTCGACCGTGATCGCGCATCAAGCTTTCAACGCCGCCGGTTCGCTGGTGCGGGAATTCGCTGGTGCGAGAATTCGCTGGTGCGAGAATCCGCTGGTGCGAGAATCCTTTCTCGCACCCATCCGACGCGGGAATCCTTTCCCGCGAAACGACACAGGAAAGGATTCCTGAAACGGAAGGGACGAGATGGGAATCTCGTCCCAGCATGAGCCCGCATCAAGCTTTCAGCGCCGCCCGTGTGCGCTCGACCAGCCCGTTGTCCTCATCCGCCGAGCCGGGCAGCATGAACATGCTCGCCGCGAGATATCGGTCGCGCCACGCCGGCGAAATCGACGCGTGATCTTCCAACACCGCGGAACTGAACTTGTAATCGTGGGCGTCGTTGCCCTTGAAGAACACCAGCCGCCGGGCCGCGCCGATCAAGTCGTTACCCTGCGGATGCTGCTCGAGATACGTCAGCACCTTACCGGCCGCGGTGGTTCGGTCACGGCTGACCTCGTCGAAGATCTCGAGCAGCATGCCCGAGCCGATCGAGTCGATCTTGACCGGTTCGAGTTGATCGATCCGTTGATCGCCCACCGGCCCGCGCCCGTGCATCGCGTCCCGGAACATCGGCAGGAACGCGGCGTTCTGCAACAACATCAGTCGGCGGGTCTCGTCGTTACCCGTGGTCTCGAACGCATAGCGCAGCGCGTTGGTCGTGGTCACCGCGTGCAGGGCGACGATACCGGCTTGCCGCATGGTCAGCTCGCCCGCGCCGTCGAGCATCGCGTCCCAGAGCGAAGCCGGCGCCACGCCGCGGTTCAACAACTCGACCACCCGCTCGCACGTATCCTCCTCCGAACCGTGGCGCAAGGTTTCCAGCAAGTCGGCCGTCGCCTCGCTGCTCGGCTTTCCCTCCCACCAGGCGGCGCGGATCCGGGCCGCTCGCTCCTGATTCTGTCGCCAGGGGCGATCGGCCCGGTCGTCGCGCTTGGCCGGATTGTCACCGCCATGGTTCAGCAGGGCATAGGCGAGCGAGCGCAACACGGGTTCGGCATGCTGCCACCCGATGCACTGCAACGTGCGCCAACTGTTGGCGACGAAAATCGCCTTGTGACCGATTGAGCGAAAATCGCGCGCCCCGTACCGGCAGAACAGCTCGAAGATTTCATGCGCACCGGCCGTACGCGCCAGACCCGCCACCGCGGCGTCGGCGGCGGGCTCGTCCCAGTCGTCCATCGCCGCGATGAACGCCTGCCGCGCCTTGTTGGCCGAAGGAACCGCCGACTCGTCCACCGCGGCCATGGTCCAGTCGTTCTCGCGCACGTCGCGGGCCTGGCTGGACTTGAAATAATCCAACGCCCAGAAGATCGGCAGCCACCGTTCGGCGTCCGGCGACGCGAGGCTGGCCAGATGGGCCGAGTTGACCACCAGCACGGCATGGAATTTGAACCCGACCGAAGGCCGCGGCTGCACGTTGCGCACTCCCGCGAGCAAGAGCGACGCCAGCACCTCGCGATAGCTCATGCCGCCCCGGATCTTTACTCCGATCGCCTCGAGCAGTTTGTCGCGCGGCGTGTCCTCGAGCAGCCGCACCGTCGGCTCGATGGACGCATCGAAGCGCACCGTACCCGGATTCAACTTCGCCTCCGCCGCCGACACCGTACCGAGTCGCGAGAGAAACGAAAGATCGCCCAGCCCGGACCCGATCCCGCCGGCCACCGCCGTCCGCAGAATGCTTCTTCGTGTGCGTCGTCGAGACATGTGGGGCCTCCTGTGAAGGTGAACAACGGATAATGGAACCGGCCCACGATTCGTAAAAGTATCGCACGACGAAGGTGGTTCGGCAAGTCGGCCGGATTACGCCAGTTTGCCGTCCGACCCGCCGCATGCGTATCGATCGTGCAAGTCGATGACGGCGCCGATCGGCTCATCGCCGGCGGGTGGACCGATCGCTTCGACGAGCTCGCACACCTGGTAGGGTTGACTCTTCTCGTGGTAGCTTCGTTCCCACTTTCGGTAGACTTTCTCGGCGTTCGCATCGTTCCAAGGGTACCGATTCGGCGGACTCCGCCAGCCGCAGCGCCAGGGTTTCGGGGTGAGTCGGGCACGAAAGCACGCCTGCTTCTCGGTGAGCTTACGGTATAGTGGGTCGCTGTCGAGTTCCCGGAGCAACGCAGTGACTTCCTGCGAGATCGGATCGTAAAGTCGGTCGGTCATCATGATTCTGAAGCCGGCGAACGTGCGGTACAGACGCAGGGACCGATCCGGATGATGGCGGCTCCAATCCCGGATTTTTTGCTCGGTGACGGACGCCGCCGCTTGTTGACGGGCTTGTCTGCGGGCCTTTGAAAACGCCGAAACAATCGCGTCGAGGACGCCGTCGGGGCCGTGCTCGGGACAATCGACATCGGCGAAGAACACGGACGCGGCATTGAGCACCAGCGCCCCATACCGGTTACGTGTGATCACCGCGACGGTTTCATCGTCGCGCCGCAGCGTATCGACGATTTCCTCGCGCAGCGGATGTTCGTGATAATCGTAGGCGTCCGGCCGCGTGCCCTCGGCGACACGTTCCGCCACCCGTTTCGCGCGTACGACACCGTCCGCTTCGGCCGCCGCATGACTCTCGAACGACCACCCCCACGCCTCAAACGTCGCGTCTTTGCGCCCGTCGCGGCTCGTATAAGATCCCTTGGCCCAGTACGGCGCAATCCTCATAAGGCCACCTTACCTGACGGAATCGGACTTGTCGTTTGTCGCCGCGCATCATAGCGAGCGGCGTTTCACGTGTCTGAACCTTGGGTGGCAATCCGGATTCTCCCACCCCGCACGGTCAGGATTTTTCCGCGGTCGAGCTCCGGTCCATGCCTTTCCAGAATCTGCTGCATCAGTTTGGTGCGCTGGAACGCCGGCACGTCGGGTAGGCGCACGATACCGCAATGGATGGCTTGTTCAACGAACACGAGCTACGCAAAGTCCGAGTCTAACGTTACCAAGATGCGCTTCTCCTGCACCGCCCGTGCGAGCAACGCCCGGTCCCCCGGGTCTCGCCCCAGCGCCGGCGAGTAGAACACGTCATGACCTTGCGTCTGCAATCACTCCGCCAGGCGGCGACCGGCACAGCGATCCACCAGGAACCTCATGGGCTCACTTGGACCGCATCGAGCGTGTCGTGGGCGATGACGGCATGTGCGTACGCGAGGCACGCACGGATGTCATCGGCTTCCAGGTCGGGATAGTCGTCCAGAATGGCTTGCCACGTCTCACCCTGTGCCAGAAGGCTCAACACGAGTTCGACCGAGATGCGCATCCCGCGAATGATGGGCTTTCCCTCGAAGATCTCGGAGTTCACGGTGATGCGTTGCAGCAACGTCGGATCCGGCATGACGAAGGTCCTCCTTGAACAAGTACCGACAACCTGATTATACACGGGCGGAACCTGTCGTCGCTATATCCACGCTGATCATGTATCGTACGCAGCGAGAATCATCCCGTTCCGCCGAACAGGCGTCGCCACCAGGACTTGGTCACAGGTTCGACAGGCGGATCCATCAATTCATGATCGCAAAGATCGGCGCAGCCTAGTTCGTGCAGACGACGAATGATCGTTTGATCCGTTCCGCCGTATCTCAGCGCACCCACATCAGAAGCGTAGATCGCTTGAATCGCCTGCTCTACTTCTTCAGGTGACTGTGGTTGACGGCGAAAAAAGCACTGGTCAAAGTCTTGGTCGCAATCATTCATGAGATCGGGCGCTTCATTATGCACTAGGCAGCAAGTCAAGCAGCAACCATCCTCGACATAAAAGTCCCCAGGAACGTTCTCGGGAACCCTATCTGGTGGAGCATTACCCATGATGGTCTAACTGCTATTCTTGCAGTCCGATCACGCGATCAGGTCGTGCACCACGTGGCCGTGGATGTCGGTGAGGCGGAAGTCCCGGCCGGCGTAGCGGTAGGTCAGTTTTTCGTGGTCGAAGCCGCAGAGGTGGAGGATGGTGGCGTGCAGGTCGTGGACGTGGACCTTGTTCTCGACGGCCTTGAACCCGAACTCGTCGGTGCTGCCGTAGACCTGTCCGCCGCGGACGCCGCCGCCGGCGAGCCACATCGAAAAGCCGTAATGGTTGTGGTCGCGCCCGTTGATCTTGCCCGCGTTCGCGCCCTTTTGCGGCAGCTCGACCGTCGGGGTCCGGCCGAACTCGCCGCCCCAGATCACCAGTGTCTCGTCGAGCAGGCCTCGCTGCTTGAGATCCTTGAGCAACGCGCCGATGGCCCGGTCGCACTGGCCGGCGAGCTTGCGGTGGTTGACCTCGATGTCGTCGTGGTTGTCCCACGGCTGGCCCTGGCCGTGCCAGACCTGGACGAAGCGCACGCCGCGTTCGATCAGCCGGCGGGCGATCAGGATCTGTCGCGCCTGCGTGCCCGGTCCGTACATGTCGAGTATGGGCTGTGGCTCGCGGCTGATGTCGAACGCGTCGGTCGCGTCGACCTGCATGCGGTAGGCCAACTCGAACGAGGCGATCCGGGCGTCGAGTTCGGCGTCCTGTTGACGCCGGGCTTTGTGTTTGGCATTGAGGGCTTCGAGCAAATCGAGCTGGGCCCGCTGTCCGCTGCGAGAGACGTAGCGGTTCCGGATGTTCTCGACGAGTTGCTCGATCTCGACGTGCTTGGTGTTGATGTGCGTACCCTGATAGACCCCGGGTAGAAACGCCGACTGCCAGTTTTGCGGGCCCTTGATCGGATAACCGCCCGGACACATGGCGATGAAGCCGGGCAGGTTCTGGTTCTCGGTGCCGAGTCCGTAGGTCAGCCAGGACCCCATGCTGGGTCGGACGAGTCGCGACTCGCCGCAGTTCATCAGCATCAGCGACGGCTCGTGGTTGGGCACGTCCGCGTGCATCGAGCGGATCACCGCGACGTCGTCGATGCTCTCGGCCGTGTTGGCGAACAGCTCGCTGACCTCGATGCCGCTCCGGCCGAACCGCTTGAACGTGTAGGGCGACTTGAACGCCGCTCCGGTCTTGCGTTCGGTGCGCAGGTTCTCGTAGGGCAGTTCCTTGCCGTGGTACTTGGTCAGTTGCGGCTTGGGGTCGAAGGTGTCGACATGCGACGGTCCGCCGTTGGCGAACAGATGGATGACGTGCTTTACCTTGCCGGGAAAGTGCGGACTCCGCGGCGCGACCGGCGACGAAATCGCCGCCGCCGAAGCGGCTTCACCGCCCAGCACACCCGCCAGCCCCAGCGCACCGACGCCCATGCCGCAGCGGTTCAGCAGCTCCCGCCGGGTCAGGAAAAGATGCTCAGGCGTCGGGCCGTGGTGCGCCATGCGTAAAACGTACCAGAATCGTCATGCCACAAGCAAGAGCATGCATTACGACGCCGACCTTCACGTAATCTCGCCGCTGCATGTAGGTTATCATATCGGTCGGTTGGCCGCTTCGAGGCTGACGTGTGGGAATTGGAATATCGATAGGATCAAAAAACGTGCCCAGCGAACGGGATGTGTTCAGCGCGAGTCGGCAGCGCGTTGCCCGGCGTCGGTGGTTTCGTCCGACGGCGGTATTGCTGAGCCTATCGCCGCTGGTGGTGATCGAGGCGCTGTGTGTATGCTTCGGGTGGGGCCGACCCGCCCGGCACGACGATCCGTTTGTCGGCTTTCGTTCGGTACGGCCGCTGTTCGTACTCAACGAGGATAGGACGCGTTACGAGGTTCCCGCCGCCCGGCAGATGTACTTTCGCCCCGAGTCCTTCCCGGCCAAGAAGGCGAACAACGAGTTTCGCGTTTTCTGCTTGGGTGGATCGACGGTCCAGGGACGCCCGTTCGCGATTGAAACCTCGTTCACGACCTGGCTGGAAATCAGCCTGCAAGCCGCCGATTCCCGCCGCCGATGGGAGGTCGTCAACTGTGGGGGGATCTCATACGCGACGTACCGCCTGGTGCCGATCCTCCGCGAGTTGCTCGGCCACGAACCCGACCTGATCATCCTCTATACCGGTCACAACGAGTTTCTGGAAGACCGCAGCTTCGAACATGTCCGGGCACGCGGTGAATTCGTGAATCGATTGATCGCAACTGCCGGCCGGTTGCGCACCTTCACGTTGATGCGGGAGGGCTATTTGCACCTGCGGGGCGATTCGGTCACCGACACCGCCGACGACCGACCGCAACTGCCCACCGAGGTCGAATCGCTCCTGGATTACCGCGGCGGCCTGGAAGCGTATCATCGCGACGACCGGTGGCGCCGCAACGTGATCGCGCAATTTCGGCATAACGTTCGACACATGGTCGAGATGACCCGCGAGGCCGGCGTCGACCTCATCCTCGTCAACCCGGTCAGCAACCTCAGTGACTCGCCGCCGTTCAAATCGGAGCCCCGAGCGGATCTCGGCACCGCCGAACGCCGAGCATGGGTTTCACTTCGCCGGGCGGCGCGGGAGCATTTGCGGCAGGGAGACATCGGCGCACGTGAAGCCGTGCCGTTGCTCGAGCAGGCCTGCGAGATCGACCCGTTGCACGCCGCCACCTGGTACATGCTGGCCGAGTGTACTCTCAAAATCGGCAAGATCGAGCCGGCCCGCGAAGCTTATCTGCGGGCGAAAGAGTTGGACGTGTGCCCGCTGCGGATCCTCGAACCCATGAACGAGGCGGTGCTGGAGATCGCTCATCAGACCGGGACGCCGCTGGTCGATGTCCAGGCGCTGTTTGCGCGTCGGAGTCCGAACGGTCTGGTCGGCGGTGACTGGTTGCTCGACCACGTGCACCCGGGCATCCCGGGACACCGGCTGATCGCCGACGCGTTGGCCGACAAGCTGGTCACGCTGGGTGTGGTCCGCCCCGAGCCCGGTTGGCGGGATCGAAAGGAGCAAGCGTTTCAAGCGCATCTCGCGTCATTGGACGATCTATACTTTGCGAAAGGGTCCCAACGGCTCGAGGTTGTCCGGCGGTGGACGCAAGGTCGAGCCGAACTCGCGCGACCCGCGACCACCAGCGCGCCGGTGCCGCGCTGACTTCGTAGTGAGTGGTGATGCTCAGGCATCAGTCCACAAAAACGAACTCATTGGCGAGCAGAAGCACCTGGGCGTATTTTTCCCAGGCGTTCAGCGGTTTGGGCGGTTCGGGGACCGGCCCGCCGAAGTCGGCGCGGGCGTCCCAGGTTTCCAGGGTGACCGATGTTGCGGCGAGTGTCGCGGCACCGACATCGGCCGCGATACGATGCAGGGCCGGCGCCCACGTAAACGAATCGTAGCCGTGCTCGGTACGACAGTCGACCACGAAATCAATCGTGTCACCCGGCTGCACGGTCACGCGTTCGACGGCCGCGCTGACCTTCGTGTTGTGCACCGTCCAGTGGCCGAGTTCACCCGCGCGACGCGATACGATCCACGCACGCACGCCGTCGCCCTTTTCGCTTTCGTGACTGAGTGTGCTCTCGATCCGCACCACGCCGGCGATCGGCGCGACCCATCGACGCACGGCGGCGTGTCGCACGTCGACGCCCACGTGCCCACCCGTGCGCGACAGAGCGAGGAAGTGCAACTCGGGGTTCGGATATGTCCCGCCACCCTGCCACTGCTCACCCGAGAAGTTCGGTAACGCCGTGAAGTTCATCAGCCGCTGCTTGTCGGCATCATACTCGCCGTAGCCGTAACGCCAGACCTGCGGTTCGCGCTGCGCACCGTCCGGCTGATCGGCCTGTCGTGCGATGAAACGTTCGGCGAGTCGTACTTCGTCCGGTGTGGCGTCGCGACCGTTGATCAGGCGGTACAACCACGCGACACGTTGGGCGGGTTTTTCCAAGCTCGCCACATCGGGTCGGGCGATCAAATGCCGGGCCTGCTCGATGACGAACGGATTGTTCATCAAGTACAGCGCCTGCTGCGGCACGGTGGTCACAAAACGCTTGGGCGTCGAGCTGTCGGGACTGGCTAGGTCGAAGATGCGGAACGTGCCGGGCAGGTCCTGGCGATCGATGTACCCGTAGACCGCGCGACGCGTCGTGAACGGCTCGCGGAACAAACGTACCGACGTGCCGCCCTGCGTCGTGTCAAGCCGGCCGGCCACCGCGAGCAACGAATCACGTAGCGTCTCGAACGCCATGCGCCGGCGGTTCATCCGCCACAGCAGGCGATTCTCGGGATCACCGGCCAACGCGTCTTCCCGGTCGTCACCGGCTTGCTGATAAGTGTTCGACAGCATGATCGTCCGGTGCAGGTTCTTGATCGACCAGCCCTGCGCTTTGAACGTCCAGGCAAGATAATCGAGCAGCGCGGGATGGGTCGGCGGTTCACCCTGATTGCCGAAGTCGCTGGGGGTGTTGACCAGTCCGCGACCGAAATGCCACAGCCAGACCCGGTTGACCAGCACCCGCGCGGTCAAGGGGTTGTCATCGGCGACGATCGCCCGGGCCATCTCGAGTCGGCCGCTGCCGTTGGTGAAGGGCGGCGGGTCCTTGCCCGCCAAGAGCTGCGGGAACCGGCGGGGGACGGCCGCGCCCTGACGGGCCGGATTGCCGCGCTCGAAGACGCGCGGATCATACGGCGTGGCGGCGTCCACCAGCACCATGGCCCGGGCCGGCGCTTCGGGCGACGTCGCCTCGAACGAGCCGATCGCAGTAGAGAGTTCGTTAAGCTTGTTGTTGGTCTCGCGGTCGAACAGGCCCGACGCCCGCTCGAGATCGAGCGCCGTCGGCGTATCGTCGGCATAGAGCACCTGGCGCAGCGCTTCGGTGTCCGCATCGGGCAAAGCGGTCGGCGGCTTGTCGTGTTTCTCCGCCAGCAGCTTTTTCCACTGTGCGTCGGCGTCGGCGATCAGCGTGCCGTAGATCCGCGCCACGTCGGCCATCGACTTGGGCGGCATTTTCTCCAGCGCGGTCTTGATTAACGCATTGATCGGCCCGGGGCTGTTGCCCGAGCCGGTACCGGACGTCAGGGCGGCGAGCACCGGTTCGGCCTCGTTCGCGAAGGTGTCGTCGTCGATCGCCGACAAGGCATGCCACGGCGCGAACACGGGATGATGTTGCTTCGCCGTCTTGTTGATGAACCGCCGCCAGCTTCGCACCACCGTCGAGCGTATCTCACCCGGGGACAGCGACAGCATGTACGCGTCGTTGATCGGCTTGTCGCCGCGGGCGACCGCGAGCAGGTAATCGGTGACCTGGCCGCGCAGCTCGACGAGCAGGGCGGCGTGTTTTTCGTCGCGATAGTCGTCGCGGGCTTTCTTGCGTTTGTCCAGTTCGGCCATGAAGGCCTTGTACTTCTCGGTCTGCTCGACGTGACCGATCATCGGCATGTCCTTCGGCTCGTCGGAGCTGGCGAACACGCCGTAGAGCGCGTAGTAGTCGGTGGTCTTGATCGCGTCGAACTTGTGGTCGTGACACCGGGCACACTGGACGGTCAGCCCCATCAGGCCGCGGGTGACCACGTCGATGCGGTCGTCGATGATGTCGTGACGGTTGTTGCTGAACCGCCGGCCGACGGTGAGGAAGCCGAGGGCGGCCAGAGCACGGTTGTCGTCACCCAGTTCGAGTCGGTCGGCGGCGAGCTGCTCGGTCACGAATCGATCGAACGGCAGGTCGTCGTTCAGGGCGCGGATGACGTAGTCGCGATAAGTGTAGGCGTAGGCGTAACGGCGGTCTTCCTGGAACACGTAGCCCTTGGTGTCGGCATAGCGGGCGACGTCGAGCCAGTGCCGCGCCCAGCGCTCACCGTAGCGCGGCGAGGCGAGCAATCGGTCGATGAGCCGAGCGTAGGCGTCGGGTGCGTCGTCGTTCACGAACGCGTCGACTTCATCAGGCGACGGCGGCAGGCCGAGCAGATCGATCGTCGCCCGGCGAATCAGCGTACGCCGTTCCGCACGCATCGACGGCGTCAACCCGACGGCGTCAAGCTGCGCCAAGACGAACGCGTCGACGGGCGTGGCGATCCACGCCGGATCGGTGACGACCGGCATCGCGGGCCGACGGATCGGCTGCAACGACCACAAGGACTCCCGCGCTTGGGCGAAGACGTCAACGTCGCCCGCCGGCTCGGTCGCGGACGAAGGCGCCGAGCCGACCCCGCAGAACATCAAGATGACCAAAGCGCCCTGTCGTATCACAAGTCATACCCCGTCGGAGCATCCCCAAAACGGCCAAACGCTCATTGTCCTTGAATGCGCGCCTGCACTCAAGTGGACCGAGTTTTTCCATCATAATCTGTAACCGTCCGGACTTTGTTTAGCGGCGACCCGCAGGGGAGCGTTTCATGATGAAGGATGAAGGATAAGAGATGAGGGATGAGGGTTCGTCAACACGCTTGCCTTTCATCCTTCATCTCTCATCCCTCATCCATCCCTGCCCCGGCAATTTCGATCCGTTGAAAAAAAACGCGCTCCCCTACGGTTCGCCGCTGAGCATACAATCGGGTTTGGCGCTTACACCAAGGGCCGGGTCGCCGGGCCGACGCGTCGGCCGATGCGTTGGCCGATCCAGATGGCGAAGCGGATGACCAGGAACAGGACGACGAACAGGGCGATGTATTGAGCGGCCCGGCCGAACCGACCCACGTGCGAGGCGATGCGCTGGATCGGAGCGTTGGCGGCGGCCTTGCTGCGCTGCACCAGGACGCCCCAGCCGTGCACCGGCACCGGGGCGTAGCCGACGAGAACGTCCTCATTCAAGATCGGATCACGATAGGTCGAGCTCACGTTCGGTTCGCCCGCGATGACCGCTTGGACCACGTCGACATCCCGCCATACTTCGGGTTTGTCCCCGGGTTGTCGCATCGGATTGTCTGGATGCAGCACGACCTGGCTGCGGTCGTTCACGAGCACCACGTCGATTCGCGGCGACTCGCCCGCGCGTTGGTCCGGCAGTTCCGGAACGTCCTGAAGCCAATCCGCGAAATGTTGCAATGTGAGCGTCCCGAGCAGAACGCCGATTGGTTCGGGATGTTTCTCCCGCCCATCGGGATGCCACACCGGCGTTGAAACCGCCACCATGGGATAGCGTTCGACGGCCCTGGAAACATAGGGCTCTGAAATGTGGGTCATACGGATCGCGCCCGACTCCGGCGTCCCGCCGTGGAACCAATCGCGGAAGTCAAACGGATCGTTGATGATGCGCCAACTGTACACGTGATCTCCACGTCCGGCGTCGTAGACGGAACGGGCGAGCATGATCCCTTTTCCGGTCGACAGCGCCCAACTATGGAACGAACTGTTGGCCGTTTCGCGCGCGAGCTTGTCTAAATAGACTTGCATCGGAACGAATTCGGGAAACCGCTCGAAAAGATCCGGGGGCAGCGGGGCGCTTTGGTTCGGTTCAATGATCCCCTCGGCTTCCAGTTTGGCGAAGTAAGCGTCGATCTGGGCGATGAATGTCGCGACACTCGGCGGGTTGCCCTTCAACGTCTCCTGTCGCAATGCCTCGCGGGCGGCTTCCTGCTCGACCATGCCGACGGCGTAGGTCAACTCGCGCTCGATGCCCTGGGCGACCCAATGGGCGGCGCCCAGGTTGGTGGCCAGCACCTGATCGAGCAGCAAATCCTTCGACTCGCCGTAGGCGGCGCGCCATTGGCCGATCTCGAGCCAGGCGAGAAACACGCCGACCACCGCGCAGACCAGCAGGACCATGGCGGCGTAACGCCGGTGGCGAACGACCGTTTTCCTGAGCACGTAGAGCATGCTGTCGCGGCGGGCTTCGATCGGCTCGCCGGCCAAGTACCGGCGCAGGTCTTCGGCCAGGGCGGCGGCCGACTGGTAGCGACGGTCGGGCTCCTTGGCGAGGGCCTTGAGCACCATCGCGTCGACCTCGGGGTCGATGGTGCCGGAGAGTTGCGACGGGCGGGCCGGGTCGGATTCCTGAATGTTGCGCAGCGTGTCGGTGAGCATGCCGTCGACCGGATAAGGATGCCGGCCGGTCAAGACCTGGTAGAGCATGACGCCGATGGCGTACACGTCCGAGCGAACGTCGGTCTCCTCGTGCGCACCGCGGGCCTGCTCGGGGCTCATGTAGGCGGCCGTGCCCACGACCTGGCCCGCCACCGACATGACCGAAAGCGTATCGTCGTCGGTACGACGGCGGAGGTTCTTGGCCAGCCCGAAGTCCAGGATGTGCGGCTGACCGTCGGCGTCGACCAGGATGTTCGACGGCTTGAGGTCACGGTGAATCACGCCGTGCTGATGGGCGTGGCCGAGAGCGTCGGCGATCGCCGCGAACAGGGTGAGCGTATCCCGCTGCGCCCACGCCCGACCGGCGGACCGTCCATGGTCATCGGCGACCGGGAGCATACCCTCACGCGTCGAGACGAACGCATCGAGCGCAAGCCCGTCGACGTAGGGCATGACGTGGAAATACTGTCCGTGGGCCAGCCCCGAGTCATACACCGGAACGATCGCGGGATGCTGCAAGCTGGCGAGCGTCTCGACCTCGAACTCGAACCGCTTGCGGGCTTTGTCGGAGGCGAAGCGCGATTCGAGCAGCACCTTGACCGCGACGATCTGGCCGGTCGCGACCTGCTTGGCCCGGTAGACAACGCCCATGCCGCCGCGATCGATCTCGTTGAGCAGTTCGTAGCCGGGGATGGCGTCGGCGGGGACCTGGCCGCGACTGGGCACGCGGAACCCGTACTCGGCGATCGACTCGCGCCCGACGCTCAGATCCTCGACGGCCTCGAAATGTTCACGCAGCTCGTCGGCGCAGTCGGGGTGATCGGAGATCAGCTTCTCGACCGTGATGCCTTCGCCGCTCGTCCGGCGGTCGAGGTACTCGTTGAGAATCCGCCCGATCTCTTCGTCCCGGCGATCCGCTTCGTCGCTGCTCATCGCCCACCTCACCGCGGGAAATGTTTCCCGTATCGGCCCCGTTCGCGATCCGAGACATTGAGCCGCCGAGCTTGCACGGCGCTCCGAAGTCACAATTGCCTCTCGCACAGAGCGCCGAGCAAGCTCGGCGGCTCAATAACAAGTAGGAGTGTACGCTTGTTCGCTCGGTCCCGTAAACCCGGCCCGTCGTCCGATAAGAACCGGATCGCCCGGTCGGCCGGCGCCGGCACTGAACCTACCCGCCGACCCGAGCCGATACCGGAATGAGGGAACAACCGGTACGACTACGGGAGGGATTCTTCATCATGCTGTACGCCGCGACGACGTTGTGGCTTTTGATCGCGGTCTTTACCGCCTGGAGCATTCATCGCAGTTGGTGCGCGCTGGTTCCGCCGAAGGTGGTCAATTCGCTGTTGCTGCCCGGGACGCTCGTTGACGGCGTCGGGCACATCGTCGGACTGCTCCTCACCGGCGGCACCGTCAACAGCACGACCCTGATGCGCGATGACCGGTCCGACGACGAGGCGCCCTCGCGCATTCCGGTCATCGGGCCGATCGTCGTCGCCATGCTGCCCGTGATCGCCTGCGGTGCGTGCATTTATCTGGCGGCCCGTTTTCTCGGCAGCGATCTTGTCGCCCGGATGAGCGATACGACCCTGCCGCAGACGCTGCCGACGACGCTCGGAGCCTTCTGGGACCTGCTTCGGCACGGCATCACCCTGGTCGAGTCGCTGACCTATGTGGTTCGGACGAGCGACCCGCGGCAGGGGTCGTTCTGGTTCTTCGGTTACCTGATGGTCTGCTTGACCGTTCGCGTCGGGCCGTTGCCGGGCACGATTCGCGGCGCGACCGGAGCCGTTCTGGTGCTCGGTCCGCTCGCGACGTTGATCGGTACGTCGACGGAAGTTGGCCGGGCTGCGCTCGAACGCGGGTGGCCGATGCTGTCGTTCTCGATGGCGGTGTTGTTCTTTTTGATGCTCGTCACGTTGATCGTTCGCGGAGGCGTGGGTTTCGTCCGGCTTCTTGTCCGGTCGGAATAGCTGCATCCTGCTGCTGATGACCGGCGTCACATGGCGTCGGGTCGGCGGCGGCGGTCCTGTTTTTTCCGGCTTTGTTGACGTTTCTCGGTGAGACGACGTTCTCGGCTGGCGCGGGTTGGTCGGGTTGCGCGGCGGGGCTTGACCGGGCGCAGCGCGTCGGCGAGCAGCTCGGCGAAGCGTTCGACCGCGGCCCGGCGGTTGGCGGCTTGGGTTCGGTGCCGGCTCGAGACCACCCGAAGCACGCCCTCGCGGTTGATCCGCCCCGGGAGGCGCCGCCGAATGCGGGCCTTGTGCGTCGCCGACAGCGACGGGCTTTCTCCGAGGTCGAAGTGCAGCGTCACCCGGGTCGAGACCTTGTTGACGTTCTGACCGCCCGGGCCCCCGCTCCGCGCGAACGTATAGACCAGCTCGTTCTCGTCGATGCTCACGGTGTCGGTAATTCGCACCATCTCGGGCTCAGCCTCGGTCCGTCGTGTGGACGATAACCCTAGAGTAGAGTTTCAGCTAGATGGCCTTTCATCCGAGCCGCGAGCGCAAGCGAGCGGGTTCAAAACCCCCGCGCCGGCGCTTGGGGCTCGGATGCTTGAAACCTCGCCGTTTCCGGAACCCTACACGACCCAGAGGCGGTACATCCCGACGGCGACGGCCTGAAACTTGCGTTGCCGGTCGGGGTTGGTGCATGATAACGAAACTGTCGAAAATAAACTTCCACGAATCAGCGGGAGAGCATCATGCGGGTGCGACGTGTCGGGATGGCCTTATCGAGTTGTGCCTTGTTGATCGCGGTGTCGTTGATCGCGGTGTCGGGCTGCAAGTCGTCGAACGAGAAGGTGGAGTTCGATTGGCTGACGGTCGAGCCGATCGATCTCGATCGACCCGTGCCGGAGACCTTGCCGGAACTGCTGGATTACTCACGCCTGCCCGAGTTGGAGGTGCACTATCCCGACTCCCGCGAGACCGTCGAGCCGGACGAGTTCCCCTACACCTGCATCGGCCAACTGCTGGTCTATTACCCCGACGGCACGGTCGGCCAGTCGACCGCGTTCCTGGTCGCGCCGGCACACATCCTGACCGTCGCGGACGTCTTCGTCGGCCCCGACGGCGAGCGCGAGTACAGCCATGCCGTGTTCACTCCGGGCCTGACCGGTGCGACGATGCCGTTCGGCTCGGCCAAGGTGGTCGAAGCCGCGGTGCCCGAGAAGTACATCAAGGAAGTCAACCTCCGCCCGTGCAACGTGGCGGTGGCGGTGCTCGACAAACGCATCGGGGTTACGGCCGGCTACTTCGCATTCGAGAGTATCGACCCGCACGTGAACACCGGTGTCCCGGTCACGACCGCCGGCTACGCTCGCGACACCGGCGCCTCGACCATGGTTCAAGCCCGCGGCCGGTTCGAGCGCTACGGCTATCCCGGACTCTGGTGGAACGACCTCGACGCCGACATCGGGCAGAACGGCAGCCCGGTCTGGATTCAACGCGGTGACCAACCGGTGGTGATCGCCATGCTCACCCGCGGCGAGGGCCGGCACTCGCAAGCCATCGGCCCGGCTTACGATCACGAAGAAATGCTCGACGCGATCCGCGAATGGATCGCGGACAATCCGTGCAAGACCGCCGGCGATCCTGAGTAACCCGAACCGAACCACAATCGTCTAGCGGCGACCCGAGGGGGAGCACGTTTCCCTAACCGTGCGCTGCGCGCTCGACGCACGAATCGCATCCCACACGCTGCTCAGCTACAATCTTCCCACCTGAATGATCTGGAGGAGATCAGAGAATGCTCGAGAAACGTATACGTCGAGACGTCGCACTTCTATTCTTAATCACGATGAGTTGCTCGACCGCTGCGTTGGCAGGTTTGCCGATTCCGGAAAATCCGCGCTGGCGGCCGGTGCGCGACGAGGTGTACCTGCAGGAAGTCGGTCGGCGGATCATGACCGATGCCCCGGTGCTGGCCGCCGCCGTCCACGACGGTGTCCTCTACACCGGCAACGGCAAGGGCGTTCAACAACTGGCCGGCGACGAGCGGGTCGACGCCGGCGGTCCGGACGGGCCCGTGCGACGCTTGAAGTCGTTGGGCGGCGCGCTGTGGGCCTTGCCGGAGAACGGTTTGTGGCGATACGCGGGCGGAACCTGGACGCGGGTTGACGCGGGCAGCTTCACCGACGTTTGCCTCCATCTCGGCCAAACCATCGTCTCGTCATCGTCCCACCTGTACCGGGTCGACGGCAACAATCTGGTGCAACTCGACGACCGCGAGCGCGGGCCCGCGATCCTGGGCGTCGCGTCGTACTGCGAAACGATCTACGTCCGCCACGCCGACCGCGTCGGTCTGCTGCGCGGCCGACGACTGGTGTACGAGGACGTGCAGGACTGGGGGCATCTGCCCTTGGCTTCGGTGACCCGCGACATGCTCGCCCTGGGCGACCGCCTGATTCTCGCCACCGACAAGGGACTCGGCGTATTGCGGGGGATGAGCTGGTGGAACCTGCGCGGCGAAGACGGGCTGTGCTACGAAGACGCCACCTGCCTCGCCGCCGGGTTCGATCGCGACTACTGGGTGGGGACGTCGCGCGGCGCGATCCGCGCCGTCGACGGCGAGTACCACTACTTCGGCTTCGAGCGCTGGATTCCCCACGACCGCGTCAACGCCATCGCCTGCGGAAACAACGTCGCGTACATCGCCACCGACGGCGGAATCGGGATCATCACCTACGAACCCTACACGATGCGCAAAAAAGCGGCGTGGTACGAAGCCTGGCTCGAATCGTCGGGCCAGAAACGTTTGGGATTCGTTCACCAGTTGTTCTGGTATCCGGATCGCAACGAGTACGTCCGCTTTCTCAGCGACAATGACCTCGGCTGGGCGTGCCATTACCTCGACGCGCTGTGTTTCAAATATGCCGTCACCAAGGACCCGGCCGTCCGCGCCCAGGCGGTCGACGTCTTCAAGTCGGTCAAGTGGAGCGAGGAGATTACGCCCATCGACGGCTATCCCGCTCGGGCCATCTACGCGGTGGGCGAGAACGCGATCAAGGCTTCGACCGGATCGGCCGGTCTGCCCGCCGAGTGGAACCCGACCGAAGACGGCAAGTGGGAATGGAAGGGCGACACGTCAAGCGACGAGGTCGACTCCCAGATCTATACCACGGCGATCTTTCTCGAACTCGTGGCCGAGGGTAACGCTAAAAAAGCGGCCACCGAACACATACAACGTATCGTCGCACACATCGTCGACAACGGTTGGTCGCTCCGCGATCTGGACGGCAAGCCGACTCGCTGGGCTCGCTGGGGACCGGACTATCTCCAAGTGCCCTACGGCTACAGCGCTCGCGGACTCAACGGTCT
>Ga0299906_10000322_pt1 | contig 46983 bp, 43 predicted proteins | sample RVTome_14_FD_200259 | JGI IMG/M metagenome (GOLD analysis project Ga0299906, IMG submission 200259) | Soil microbial communities from uranium-contaminated site in the Upper Colorado River Basin, Wyoming, United States - RVT145D125 (version 2) ... | reverse complement strand
CTTTACTATCCGCACACGCGCGCCCCGGCTGGCGGTATGTTTTCTGTGCCACTGTCCGTCAGGTCACCCTGCCCGGGCGTTACCCGGCACACTGCCCTCTGGAGTCCGGACTTTCCTCCCCCGCCGGCACTTCGCGAAACGGTCGCGGTTACCGACGGCAGCGGTCGTCAAGCCGACTGCGACGCCCTCATCTTACCGCAGGCGAACGGTTCACCCGTCGCTCTCCTGCGTGATCCCGTGCTGTTCCAGCTTCTTGTAGAGATTGCTGCGCGGCGTGTCGATCAGCTCCGCGGTGCGCGAGATGTTCCAGCTCGTCTCCCGGAGCTTCTGCACCAGGTAGGCGCGTTCGGCGGCATCCTTGAACTCGCGCAGCGTGGCCGGCGCCGGGGCCGGCGTCGACTCGGCGCCTGAAGTCGGGGCCGGCGCCGCCCCGACCGCCCCGGCAATCGCCTGGGCACCGCCCGGGTCCCCGGCGCGGATCTCTGCCGACAGGTCCTCGAGCCTGATCACGTCCTGCGGCGCCATGATCAGGAGCCGTTCCACGGCATTGCGCAGCTCCCGGATGTTGCCGCGCCAGCGATGGCGCTGCAGCGCGTCCATCGCCGCCTGATCGACCCGCTTCGGGCGCAGGTTGTGCTCCTCGGTGGCGCGCTTGATGAAGTGCTGCACGAGCCGCGGGATGTCCTCGCGCCGGTCTCGCAGCGGCGGCACCACGATCGGAATCACGTTCAGCCGGAAGTACAGGTCCTCGCGGAACTCGCCCCGACCGAGCGCCTCCTCCAGGTCCTTGTTCGTGGCGCCGATCACGCGGACGTCGACCTTGATGGTCCGGGCCGACCCGAGCCGCTCCACCTCCTGCTCCTGGAGCACCCGCAGCACCTTGGCCTGCGTCTTCTGGCTCATGTCGCCGATCTCGTCCAGGAAGATCGTGCCCTTGTCGGCCTGCTCGAACTTGCCGACCTGCTTTTCGGTGGCGCCGGTGAAGGACCCCTTCTCGTGCCCGAAGAGCTCCGACTCGATCAGCTCCTCGGGAATCGCCGCGCAGTTGACCTGGACGAACCGCTGGCCCGCGCGGGGGCTGTTGCGATGAATCGCCCGCGCCACCAGCTCCTTGCCGACGCCGCTCTCGCCGAGCAGGAGCACCGTGGCACCGGTCGGCGCGGCACGCGTCACCGACTCGAGTACCGACCGCAGCGCGGGGCTCTGGCCGACGATCTCGTACTTGGCCTCCATCGCCACCCGGAGATCCCGGTTCTCGCTGGTGAGCGCTGACTGCCGAAGCACGTTCCGCAGCGTGACGATGACCCGCTCGCTGCCGAGCGGCTTGTCGAGAAAGTCGATGGCACCTGACCGGATGGCCTCGACGGCGGTGGCCGTCGTCCCATGACCGGAGATCATGACCACGGGCAGCGTCTCGTCGGCGGCGTGCAGCTTCCGCAGCACGTCCATGCCGTCCATGCCGGGCATCTTGATGTCGAGCAGCACCACGTCCGGCCGCTCGCGCGCCACGGCCTCGAGCCCCTCCTGCCCGCTCGAGGCGCCCACGAACTGGTAGTCCTCGTACTCGAGGATCATCCGCAGGGACTCGCGGATGGCCGCTTCGTCGTCGATGACCAGGATCTTGGGCGCGGGCACGGGATGCAGGCTCTGGGCTACGAATCCGGACCAGGGGACGCCACCGACGAACCGCCAGTCGCCCTGGCGGCGTCCGACACGGAATTATAGGTCGCCGACGGAGCGCTGCCCCGGTCCAACGGCCGTGCTCGTCGCCGGAGGCTCCTTGGAGTACCCTCGGAGGTGGTCACTCGACGCCGGGTCTGCCCCACGACGAGGACAGATTTACCCTCCGAGTACTCGGAGGTGCAAGGGTCCCGCCATTTCGGCGGACACCCGCTGGTCTGTCGCTTGCAGTGGCGCTGCCCGGAAGAGGTGTGTGAATGTCCAGGTCAGTCCGGCGGTCTTACGCAATCGTCCTGCTCCTCGCAGCCGTCATTCTCGGCTCGAGCACGCCCGCATCCGCGCAGTACTTCGGACGCAACAAGGTCCAGTACCGCACGTTCGACTTCCAGGTGCTCCGGACCGAGCACTTCGACATCTACTTCTACGACCGTGAGAAAGAGGGCGTCGATCTGGCGGCCCGGATGGCCGAGCGCTGGAACACGCGGCTCGAGCGCATCTTCCGCCACCAGCTCACCAGCCGCCAGCCGCTCATCCTGTACGCCTCGCACGTCGACTTCGAGCAGACCAACGTGATCGGCGGCGAGATCGGCGAAGGCACGGGCGGCGTCACCGAGTCGCTGCGCCGGCGGATCGTCCTGCCGCTGGCCGGACCGCTCTCCGACACCGACCACGTGATCGGGCACGAGCTCGTCCACGCGTTCCAGTACGACATCACGCTGGATCCAGACGCCCCGCCGAGCGCCGGCCCGATGGTCGGGCGGCTCCCGCTCTGGTTCGTCGAGGGCATGGCCGAGTACCTGTCGATCGGCCCCGTCGATCCCAACACGGCGATGTGGCTGCGAGACGCCGCCCGCCTCGAAGAGCTGCCGGCCATCAAGGACCTCGACGATCCGCGCTACTTCCCGTATCGGTGGGGGCAGGCCTTCTGGGCCTACGTCGCGGGACGCTGGGGCGATCCCGTCGTGGGACGCATGCTCAATCGGGCCGCCTCGCAGGGTGTCGACCAGGCCATCGAAATGATCCTCGAGATCACGCCCGAGCAGCTCACCGAGGACTGGCACAACTCGATTCTGCAGACTTACACGCCGATCCTCACGGCACGGACGCGCGAGGGCGGCCCCGGCCGGCTGGTCGTACAGGGCGAGGACTTCGGCGCCGACCTCAATGTCGCGCCGGCGCTCAGCCCCGACGGTCGCTGGCTCGCCTTCATCTCGTCACGCAGTTTCTTCTCGGTGGACTACTACATCGCCGACACCACGACAGGCGAGGTCGTCCGACGGCTCACCAGCACCGCCACCGACCCGCACTTCGCCAGCATCCAGTTCCTGCACTCGGCGGGCGCCTGGGACGGCGACAGCCGGCGGCTGGCCATCGCCACCGTCACGAACGGGCGCGCGGCGCTCGGGATCTTCGACGCCCTCAACGGCGACCGCCTCCGCACGGTGGTGATAGACGACGTCGACGAGATCACCGGCCCCTCGTGGGCACCCGACGGCGACCGGATCGTCTTTTCCGGCCTGACGCAGGGGCTGACCGACCTTTTCGTCTACGACCTGCGGAGCGACACGCTCAGGCGCCTCACGACCGACGCCTACACGGACGTCCAGCCGGCCTGGTCGCCCGACGGCGCGCGTATCGCCTTCGCGACCGACCGGTTCGATACCGACTTGAGCACGCTGGCCATCGGGCGCTACCGGATCGCGGTGCTCGACGTGAACAGCGGCGACATCACGCCGGTCGCGCCGGTCGGCGGGGGCAAGCACATCAACCCGCAGTGGACGCCGGACAGCAGCGCCCTGTACTTCGTGGCGGACCGCGAGGGGCTCTCCAACGTCTACCGGCTCACGCTCGGGCCCGGGGGCGAGCCCCAGCAGGTGACGACGGTCGTCACCGGCATCAGCGGCATCACGGCGTTGAGCCCGGCCATGTCGGTCGCCTCCGGCGACGGCTCGGTGGCCTTCACCGTCTACGGCCGGGGCAAGTACGACATCTTCTCCCTCGACGGCACGTCCGGCGAAGCGCCGCGCGAGATCTTCCTGAACACCGGCGTGCTGCCGCCGCCCGAGCGCGCGACCTCCGACGTGCCGGATCTGCTGGCCAACGCCACCCTGGGCCTGCCCGACGAGGCCGCGGCCGAGGAGTACCTGGTCGAGGAGTACAGGCCGGGACTGTCGCTCGACGGCGTGTCGCAGCCGACGGTCGGCGTGGGCGTCAGCCAGTTCGGCACGTCCGTGGGCGGCGGAATCGCCCTGTCGTTCAGCGACATGCTGAACAACCATCGCCTCTTCACCTCCTTCCAGATCAACTCGACGGTCGGCTACTCCACCGGGCTCAAGGACATCGGCGGTCAGGTGGGTTATCTCAACACTTCGCGCCGCTGGAACTGGGGCCTCGTCGGCGGGCAGCAGCCGTACCTGTTCGGCGGGTACCAGGTCGGGTTCTCGCAGCAGCCGAACGGCGACATCCTCCAGACCGACCGGCTCATCGTCAACCGGACGACGGAGCGCAGCGTCTCGGGCGTGCTCTCGTACCCGCTGAATCGGGCTGCGCGGCTCGAGTTGCAGGGCGGCATGAGCCAGCTGTCGTTCGACCAGATCGTCCGCACGCAGACGTTCTCGGTGTTCACCGGTCAGCTCTTCGAGGACGGCGTCGAGACGACATCGCTCGGTGACAACCTGAATCTGGGGACCGCCTCGGGGGCCTACGTCCTCGACACCTCCAGCTTCGGCGCCACGAGCCCCGTGCAGGGCCGGCGCTCCCGGCTCGAGGTGGCGCCCACGTTCGGGTCCCTCGACTTCACGGGCGTGCTCGCCGACCATCGCCAGTACGTCATGGTCGCCCCCTTCTACACGCTGGCCATGCGCGGGATGCACTTCGGCCGCTACGGCAGCGGTGCCGAGGACACGCGGATCTTTCCGCTCAACATCGGGTACCCGTGGCTCGTCCGCGGCTACGACATCTACAGCATCGACGGCAGTGAGTGCGTGGCCACCGCGGAGACGAGCTGCGAGATCTTCGACCGGCTCCGGGGCAGCCGCATGCTCGTCGGCAACGTCGAGCTGCGCTTTCCGCTCCTGCGGCCGTTCGGCGCGCGAAGCAACATGTACGGCCCGATACCCATGGAGGTGGCGCTCTTCGCCGACGGCGGCACGGCGTGGTTCAGCGACCAGCGACCGTCGGTGCTCGGCGGCGAGCGCGACGGGATCGCGTCGGCCGGCGTCGGCCTGCGCGTGAACGTGCTGGGATTCGCGGTCGCCGAGTTCGACTACGTCAAGCCCTTCCAGCGCACGACCAAGGGGTGGATCTTCCAGTTCAACCTGATGCCCGGCTGGTAATCGGCCGCCAGTGAGTCCCACAGCTCACGTGTGTTGATGCTGGGACGCGGGTGGCGCCGCGGAGGGGGCCCACCGGCCGCAGGCCGGGGGAGGAGCGGCGACAGGACCCGCTTCGGCATCAGCACCCGTGAACGTGGGGGTAGTCAGGTTCCCTGCGCCTCGACGAGCGCCCGCAACGCGGCCTCGTCGAGCGCGGGGATCCCGAGCGAGCGGGCCTTGTCGGCCTTGCTGCCCGGTGACTCGCCCACCACCACCGCCGTGGTCTTCTTGCTCACCGATCCGGCCACCTTCGCGCCGAGGCGTTCGAGCGCCTCGGCCGCCTGCTCACGGGTCATCGACGTCAGCGTCCCGGTGATGACGTAGGTCCGGCCCGCCAGCGGACGCGCGCCGGCGGCCGCCTGGCGCTCCGCCTGGCTGGCCTCCAGCCGGACGCCGGCCTCCCGCAGGCGCTCGACGAGCTGCCGGTTCCGCGGCTCGTCGAACCAGATGCGGACCGCGTCGGCCAGGACCGGCCCGATCTCCTCGGTCGCCACCAGCGCTTCGCGGGACGCCGTCGCGAGCGCGTCGAGCGAGCCAAACGCCCGTGCCAGCACCTGCGCGCTGCGCTCGCCGATGTGGCGGATGCCCAGGCCGTAGATCACCCGCCACAGATCGTTACGCCGGCTCCGATCGATCTCGGCGACGACCTTGGCGGCGTTCTTCTCCCCGAAGCGCCGCTCGATCACGCGGCCGTCACCGCGCTGCGACACGCTCACCAGGCCGGCGAGCTGCCCGGCCGTCAGGTGGTAGAGGCCGGCGTAGTCGGCCACCAGCTCGTGCTCGATGAGCTGGGCCACGAGCGCCTCGCCGAGCCCCTCGATGTTCATGGCGCCGCGCGAGGCGAAGTGCTCCAGGCCGCGCTGGAGCTTGGCCGGGCACGAGACGTTCTCGCAGCGGACGACCACCTCGTCCTCGCGATGCAGGTGGCTGCCGCACCGCGGGCAGGCGGCCGGCATCGTCCAGGCCACCGAGCCCGACGGGCGCCGTTCACGAACGGGGCCTACCACGCGCGGGATGACGTCGCCGGCCTTCTCGACAATCACCCAGTCGCCCTCGCGGATGTCCTTGCGCGCGATGTCGTCGGCGTTGTGCAGCGTGGCCAGCGACACGGTGCTGCCGGCCACCAGCACCGGCTCGAGGACGGCAAACGGCGTGACCGCACCGGTGCGCCCCACGTTGACCTCGATCCGGAGCAGTCGCGTGGTCCGCTGCTCGGCCGGGAACTTGAAGGCGATCGCCCACCGGGGGAACCTGCTCGTGGCGCCAAGCGTCCGGCGGTCGGCCAGCACGTCGACCTTGATGACCACGCCGTCGGTGTCGAAGCCGACCTCGCGTCGCTTCTCCCGCCACTCCTCGCAGAAGGCGAGCACCGCGTCGATCCCCTCGCAGCGCCGCCAGTGCGGCTCGACCGGCAGCCCCCACGCCGAGAGCCGCTCGAGCGTGTCGCCGTGGGACGCAGGCCCCTTCGGCCCGGTGGAATACGGCCCGGCCATCTCGTAGACGAAGGCCCGGAGCCCCCGCCGCGCCACGACGGCCGGGTCCAGGTTGCGCAACGCGCCTGCCGCCGCATTTCTCGGATTGGCGAAGAGCGGCTCGTCGCCCTCGGCGCGCTCGCGGTTGATCGCCTCGAAGGCCTGTCGCGACAGGTAGGCCTCCCCGCGTACCTCGACCGTGCCGGGGACCGGATCCGTCAGGCGCAGCGGCAGCGCCCGGATGGTCCGGACGTTGGCGGTGACTTCCTCGCCCCGGATGCCGTCGCCGCGGGTGGCGCCACGCACCAGGACGCCGTCCTCGTAGGTCAGCGCCAGACTGAGCCCGTCGATCTTCAGCTCCGCCACGTACCCGACCGCGGCCGGCGCCTCTCCGGCCCCGGCCAGGCCACGGCGCACGCGCTCGTCGAACGCCCGGAGCTCCTCGTCGGTGTAGGCGTTGTCGAGGCTCAGCATCGGCTCGGCGTGAGCGACGCTGGCGAACCCGTCGGCCACCCGGCCGCTCACGCGCTGGGTCGGCGAGTCCGTGGTGATCAGATCGGGATGGGCCGACTCGAGCTCGCGCAGCTCCCGCATGAGCGCGTCGAACTCGGGGTCGGCGATCTCGGGCTGGTTGGCGACGTAGTAGCGTTCTTCGTGGTGACGGACCAGGCGACGCAGGGCCTCGACGCGGTCGGCAGGAGGGGTCGGGCGCACGCCGAGCTCCCGGGGCTCAATGATCCCGGCTGATCACGTAGTCAGGCAGAAACAGCAGCGCGTCCCGCGCCTCCGAGGACGGGAAGGCGTAGAGCGCCCGCTTGGCCCGCTCCACGTAGTCGGCGGCCACGCGCCGCGCGTACTCGATCGCGCGAGACTGAGCCAGCAGTCCGCGCAGCTCGCGCCACTCGTCGATGGACATGTCCCGCGTGTCGAGCACCTTCTGCAGCAGTGCCACCGCGCGCGGCTCGCCGCGATCCCGCAGGTGGATGACCGGCAGCGTCATCTTGCCCTCGCGCAGGTCGCCGCCGACGGGCTTGCCAAGGAGGACCTCCTCGCCGGTGAAATCCAGCAGGTCGTCCACGATCTGGAACGCCATGCCGATGTTGAGTCCGTACGACCACAGCGCTTCCTGCTGGTCGGGCGTCGTCGGCCCGAGCATGCCGCCGATGCGCGCACAGCCGGCGAACAGGTGCGCCGTCTTGCGCCGGACGATCTCGAAGTGCTCCTCCTCGGTGAGGTCGAGCGCTCCGCTTCGGGTCAACTGGTGAATCTCGCCCTCCACGATCTGCAGCGTCACGTCGCACAGGAGCCGGATGACGTGGAGGTCGTCCTGCGTCAGCGCCAGCGACATCGACTTCAGGTAGAGGAAGTCGCCGAAGAGCACGGTGACGTGATTGCCCCACCGCGTGTGGACCGCCTCGCGCCCGCGGCGCAGCGACGACTCGTCGATGATGTCGTCGTGGACGAGCGTGGCGGTGTGGATGAATTCGAGGACCGAGGCGTACAGGACGGCCCGCTGGCCGGTGTAGCCCGCCATGCGCGCGGCCATGAGCACCACCGCCGGACGGATCCGCTTGCCGCCGCCGTGCTGGACGTAGTCCCCGATGGCGGGAATGACGGCCACCTGCGACTGCACGTGCCGGGCGAACTCGCGCTCGACCTCGTGAAGGTCGTTGCGAATGGGCTCGAACAACTGCGCGAGGGCGGCAGCGGAAGGTTTCGGCGCGGCGGGATTCAAGTCGAGAGATCAGACCACATCCGTGCGCGGAGTGTCAACGCGGGTGACCCGCTAATCCGTGTGCTGGCTTGCAGTTACGGGGCAAACAGGTGCGAGTAGTTGATGGCGGTCGCCTCGATGACCTCTGCCACGCTCGCGTCACGCAGTCCGGCAATCTCTTCGGCCACGCGCCGGACGTGCGCCGGCTCGTTGCGCCGGCCGCGGTGTGGCACCGGCGCCAGGTACGGGCTGTCGGTCTCGACGAGGAGGCGCTCGATCGGCACGACGCGGGCCGTCTCCTTGAGCGCGGTGGCACGCGGGAAGGTCACGATCCCGGCCAGCGACAGGTGAAAGCCGGTGTCGAGCGCCCGCGCGGCGGCCGCCGCGTCTCCGGTGAAGCAGTGGAAGACGCCACCGAGCTCCCCGGCTCCCTCCTCGTGCAGGATCCGGATCGTGTCCTCCTCCGCCTCCCGCGTGTGGATCACCACCGGCAGACGGCGCCGGCGGGCCAGGACGAGCTGGCTGCGGAAGACCGCTTGCTGCACCGGACGGGGGGCGAAGTCGTAGTGGTAGTCGAGGCCGATCTCGCCGACGGCACGCGAGAGCGGGTGGGCCTCGAGGGCCGCTTCGGTCCGTCGCGCGGCCTCATCCGGGTCGCTCGCGTAGGCGGCGGCCGCGTGCGGGTGTATGCCGATGGCGAACCGGACCTCGGGCCACGCGGTCACCACACCCGCTGCCCGCCCCAGTTCGAGTGCGTCGTCGGCTGCCAGCACGACCAGCGCCCCGGTCAGTCCGGCCTCCCGGGCGCGCGCAACGACCGCATCGAGGTCCTCGACGAACTCGGTGCCGGCGAGGTGACAGTGACTGTCGATCACCGAACCAGTCCCGAGCGCCGCTAGCGGACGCGTGTCCCGGCCGGCACGCTCTCGTCGACCGACAGCAGGACCGGACCGCCGTCCGGGCTCGCGGCCAGCACCATCCCGTTCGACTCGATCCCCATCAGCCTGGCCGGCTGCAGGTTGGCCACGACCACCACACTCCGGCCGACGAGCTGATCCGGCGTGTACGATCCGGCGATGCCGGCCACGAGCGTCCGCCCCCCGTCGCCGGCATCGACCGTCAGCTTCAGGAGCTTCCGCGACTTCGGGACCGGCTCGGCGGTCAGGATCTTCGCGACCCGCAGCTCCACGCGCATGAAGTCGTCCATGGTCACGCGGCTCTCGGCCGGCGCGGCACCCGCCGCCGGGGCCGGTGCAGCCGCGGCCTGCGGTGCCTCCGGCGCGCGGCCGGCTCCCGTCTCTCCACCACCTGTCGTCATCGCGCGCAACTCCTCCACGGTCTTCTCGATTCGCGGGAACAGCGGCTCGGCCGCGCCCAGGGCAGTGCCCGGCGCCAGCGTGCCGGACTGCAGGCCGGTCCACGGCTCGGGCTCCACGCCCAGCATGCGCCGGATCCGCCGGGACGCGCCGGGCATCACCGGCTCGACCAGGGTCGCGATCACCCGCAGGGCATCTGCCGCCTCGTAGAGCGTCCGGTCGAGCACGGCCGCCCTGGCCGGGTCCTTGGCGAGCGACCACGGCTCCCGCTCGACGATGAACTTGTTGACGAGGCCCACGAAGCTCCAGACCTCCTGCAGGGCCACGTTCACCTGCATGGCCTGGAAGGCCGACTGCACGGCCTCGATGGTCGCACCGCCCGCCTCCCGGAGATCGGCGTCGAGCGCCTCCCCGGCGCCCTCCACGGCCGGCACCGTTCCGCCGCGATACCGGTGGATCATCGTGACGGCGCGGCTGGCAAGGTTGCCCAGGTCGTTGGCCAGGTCGGCGTTGTAGCGTCCCAGCATCCCGTCGTCGGAGAAGCTGGCGTCCTGACCCAGAGGCATCTCGCGCATCACGAAGTACCGGAGGGCGTCGAGCCCGAAGGCCTCCACGTAGTCCTGGTACCGCGCGACGTTGCCGAGCGACTTCGACATCTTCGCGCCGCCCATCAGCCACAAGCCGTGCGCGATGATGCGCCGCGGCGGCGTCAGTCCAGCCGACATCAGGAACGCCGGCCAGTACACGGCGTGCTGGCGGACGATCTCCTTGCCGATGAAGTGCGTGACGGTCGGCCAGAAGCGGGCGATGCGGGCCTCGGCCTCCGGATCCTCCGATCCGAAGCCGAGCGCCGTGAGGTAGTTGGTCAGCGCGTCGAACCACACGTACATCACGTGCGCCGGGTCGTCGGGCACCGGCACGCCCCAGCGGAACGACGTCCGGCTCACGCTCAGGTCCTGGAGCCCGGCCTCCACGAAGGTCCGGACCTCGTTGAGCCGGAAGGCGGGCTGGAGGAAGTCCGGGTGGTCGCGGTACCAGTCGAGCAGCGGCTGCTGGTACTTCGAGAGCCGGAAGTAATAGCTCTCCTCCTTGAGCCGCTCGACGCGACCGCCGCAGGTGGGACAGCCCCCCCCGACGAGCTGTGTCTCCGGCACGAAGATCTCGTCGACCGTGCAGTACCAGCCCTCGTAGTCCCCCTTGTAGAGATCGTCGGCCCGCCGCACGCGACGCCAGATCTCCTGCGCCGCCGCATGGTGCCGTGGCTCGGTCGTCCTGATGAAGTCGTCGTTCGACGCCTGGACCTCTGCCGTCATCTGGCGGAAGGCGGCCGCCACGCGATCGGCGAAGACGCGAGTCTCCAGGCCCGCCCGCTGCGCGGCGCGCTCGACCTTCTGGCCGTGCTCGTCGGTGCCGGTGAGGAAGAAGACGTCTTCACCCAGGAGCCGCCGCGAGCGCGCGATGGCGTCGGCCAGCATCGTCGTGTAGGCGTGACCGATGTGCGGCTGTGCGTTGATGTAGTAAATGGGCGTGGTGATGAACGATGGCGTCGTCATGAACGAGGTCATGTCGTGCGCGTCCCGTCGAGGTAGGCCTTCATCGCCACGGCCTGCACCTCCTTGGCCGGCAGCCCGTGCTCCCCGGCCAGCCGGACGCAGTCGTCGAACTCGGGCGCCGCGTTGAGGAGTGCGCCCCCGAGGCGCGCGAGCTTGAAGCGGACCGCGCCGAGCGGGGTCTCGACGGTCACGATCTCCCGGTCCAGGCACTCGCGGGCCGTCTCGCGGTGGCGGACGCCGATGGTCGTCGTCTCCCGGAAGATGGTGGCCACCAGGCCCTCCCGGAGGCCCGGCGGCGCGATCACGCTGAGCAGCACGCCGGGACGGTTCTTCTTCATCTGAATCGGCGTGTAGAAGACGTCGAGCGCTCCCGAGTCCAGCAGCCGGTCCATCACGACACCGAAGATCTGCGGCGTCATGTCGTCGATCTCGGCCTCGATGACCACCACGGCGTGCGGCGACGCGGCCTCGTGGCTCTCCCCGACCAGGACGCGGAGGACGTTGGGCGAGTCGGCGAAGTCCCTCGACCCCGCGCCGTAGCCGATGGTGTCCACGCGCATCGGCGGGACCGGCCCGAACGTCGACGCGTACGCGGTGACGAGCAGCGCGCCGGTCGGCGTGACCAGCTCGGCCCGCTCCGGTCCCGCGTAGATGGGCGCCCCGCGCAGGAGGCGAATCGTCGCCGGCGCGGGCACTGGATACCGGCCGTGCGCGACGGTGATGGTGCCGCTGCCGACGTTGAGCGCCGAGCTCGCCACGCGCGTTGCCCCGATCTGCTCCATGGCGAACACCGTCCCCACGATGTCGACGATCGAGTCGAGCGCGCCGACCTCGTGCAGGTGCACCTGGTCGATCGACGTGCCGTGGATAGCGGCCTCGGCCTCGCCCAGCGTGTGGAACAGCGCCTTCGCGCGGTCCTTGCCCGCGCCGCTCAGGGCGGATCCGTCGATGAGCCGGGAAATCTCGTCGAGCGTCCGGTGCGCGTGCGCGTGGGGCGCAACGGCCGTTCCACCCGTCGCATGCCCGTGGGTGTGATCGTGATCGTGGCCGTGATCGTGGCCGTGATCGTGACCCTGCGTGGGCGGATGCTCGTGATCCCCCTCTCCGCTCACCTGGAACTTGGCCGCCTGCACGCCGGCCCGCACCACCCGATCCACGCGGACCAGATCCGGCGTCACCGCCAGGCTGCCGAGCGCCCGCCGTACGTCGTCGAACGGCACTCCGGCGTCGATCAGGGCGCCGAGGATCATGTCGCCCGAGGCGCCCGAGAAGCAGTCGAAGTAGAGTGTCCGCACGGAAGACCCATCTTATCAGCCCGCGCGATCGATCGTTCTCGACATGTCCGTCGCGGCGCGGGTCGGGCGGCAGCCATCCGGGAAGCGACGGACGAACGTGTCGAGGGCACGCTACGCGCGTCCGCCGTCCCGCGGCAATCGGCCCGACTCGAGGAGCGAGTAGTACCGCTGGTCGGCCAGGATGAGGTGATCCACCACGTCGATCCCCATCACGGCGCCCGCGCCCACCATGCGTGCGGTCAGCGCCAGGTCGTCGGGGCTCGGCGTGGGATCACCGGACGGGTGGTTGTGGAACAGCACGATGACGGCGGCCGAGGCGGCCGCCGCCTCCCGGAAGACCTCGCGCGGATGCACCACCGTGGCATCGAGCGAGCCGGTCGAGACCAGCTTGATCCGGATCAGGCGGTGCTTGCTGTCGAGCATGACGAGACCGAACTGCTCGACCGCCGAGGACCCGTACAGCGGAAGCAGATGCGCCGCGAGCGCCCCCGGCGACGACAGCCTGGGCCGGACGATGCCGTCCCGCACGAGCGTGCGGCGGCCGAACTCGACGGCCGCCAGAACCTGGGCGGCGCGCGCGCGGCCGACACCCGGCACGCGTCGCAGCTCGCCCACACCGGTCCGCGTGAGCCCGTGGAGCCCACCGGCATGCTCGATGAGCCGGTCCGCGAGCTCGAGCGCGCCGCGTCCGCGCGTGCCGCTTCCCAGCACGAGCGCCAGCAACTCGTTGTCGCCGAGCCCGGCCGGGCCAAGCCGCTCCAGCTTCTCGCGGGGGCGATCGTGCGGCGGCAGGTGCTTCATCTATACTCGATACCCTCATGCGCCGCGTGACCCGGTTGACGGGTGTCGGCCTCCTGTTCGCCTTGAGCGCCGCCGCCTGTGCCGGCCCCCCGAACAAGGAGATGGACCAGGCCGAGGGTGCCATCGAGGCGGCGCGCGCGGCCGGCGCCGCGCAGTACGCGGCCACCGAGCTTGCCGCCGCGCAGGAGGCGCTCGAGGGTGCCCTCGAGGCCGTCGACGGGCGCGACTACCGGCTCGCCCTCAGCCAGGCGCTCGAGAGCCGCGACCAGGCGCAGGATGCCGCCCGCGTCGCGGCCGACACGCGCGAACGGCTTCGCGGCGAGCTCGAGCGGGCACTGGCCGAGCTGCTGCTGCTCGTGACCGAGACGCGCCAGCGGCTCGGCGAGGCCGCCGGCACGGCCGCACAGCGAGCCGCGCATGATGCCAGGCTCGGCGCGCTGTCGGACATGGACTCGCGTCTGCAAGAAGCGGGCGCGATGCTCGATTCGGGGGACTACACCGGCGCCCGGGCCATCCTCGACGACGTGCGCGCCAGGCTGGACACCTTCGTGGAGATCGCCACACCGCCCCGGTAGCAACCTCTGCCACCCTTCGGCGCTCCGACGTACGCGAAAGACACGAGGCGTGAGGCGGGGCACCGAGCCGGGCGAAGCGCAGACGCATCGTCCGGCGAATGCCGCGGGACTCCCACCGCGACGGCTAGAGCATCCACTCGCCGCCCAGGACCAGCGTCGCTGTGCCCGTGAGGTAGACACCGTCCTCGCGCCACTCGACGCGCTGGGTGCCGCCCGGGGCGACCACGTCGAGCACCCGGGACGCGCCACCGTGCGCGGCCGCGGCCACCGCCGCCGCCGAGGAGCCGGTACCGGACGACTCGGTCGGGCCGACCCCACGCTCCCAGATCAGGATGCGGACGCGATCCGGCCGTTCGACCTCCGCGAACTCGACGTTGGTGCCGGCCGGGAAGCGGGAATGGACGGCGAGCGCCCGGCCAAGCCGCCGGAACCGCGCCTCGTCCGGCAACGGCCCCAGCACGACGCACTGCGGATTGCCCATCCGGAGTACTGACGCCCGGACTCGCTCGCCGTCGAGATCGATCTCGGTGTCCGACAGCGCCTCTGGCGGTCCCATCGCAGTGCGGAACGTCCAGGTCATCCCGTCACGAGCGAGGAGCTCCAGCGCCTTGAGTCCCGCGTCGGTCGCGACCTCGACGACGGCGCCCGGCTGGCGGTCTTCCGACCGCGCCACGAGCGCCGCCAGGCAGCGGAGCCCGTTGCCGGAAAGCTCCGAGCGGCTGCCATCGGCGTTGTACAGGCGCATCGAGACGCGCCCCCCGCTCGTCCCGTAGGCCACGAGGCCGTCGGCGCCGATGCCCCGGTGGCGGTCGCAGATGGCGCGCGCCAGCGCCGACAGGTCGGCCCCGCCGCCCGCATCCGGTGTGCAGACGAAGTCGTTGCCGTCGGCGTGCGCCTTGGTCACGCGCACCGGCATCAGGGGATCTGGAACGCGTCGAAAACGTACGTGATGCCGGCGCCGAACCCGATGCCGGCGTCGCGCGAGGTCACGCCGAAGAGCAGCGCCGCGTCGGCGCGCCAGCTCCCGATCGTGTATCGGCCCCCGAACCGTCCCGTGCCGCGGGACTCCGTGCCCGGCGGCGGGTCCCCGGCGCGCGTGTCGAGCCGGCCGTTCACCTCGCCGACGACCTCTGCGGCGTCGGTCAGCGCGCGAGCGAAGGAGATGCCGTAGGTGAGCACGTCGTTCTGCCGATCCCCGCGCGTGGGGTCACCGAGGATCCCCATGCCGAGATTGCCCACCACGCGCACCGACTGCACCGTCTTGGCCGCCAGCACGGAGGCGAAGAAGTCGGTGGTGTCCAGGCCGATGCCGCTCTCGTTGGAGGCGTTGGGCAGCCGCGTGGCGACGCGAAAGCCGAACGACGGGCGCGACTCGGTCTCGCTCACGAGCCGGATCTTGGTGCCGATGACGACGTCCTCGACGCTGGAGGTCGAGTCACCCGTCGCGGTGACCATGTCGGCCAGCGGCGCGAGCGGGTCGCGGCTCGTGATCGACAGTCGGTTCCTGAACCCGCCGTCGATCTGCAGTTCGGCAATCGAGCTGATGCCGATGCTGAAGCCGATGAGCGGCCCGCGCACGAGGTGTCCCTCGAGCCCGGACACCGGGTACGACACGTCATGCCCGTAGTCGAAGCCGGCCTCGATGAGCAGGCGCCCCTCCCCCACCGTCTCCGGGTCCTCGGTCACGAGCGGCCGCTGCTGGCCGAGGGCCGCAACGGGCAGCGCCAACGCCACGACAAGAGTTGCCAGAAGCGGCCGCATCAGAACTCCCGCTCGCTGTCGACGAGCACCGTGACGGGCCCGTCGTTGGTCGACTCCACCTGCATCATCGCGCGAAACTCGCCTGTCTCCACCGTCAATCCGCTCCCGCGCAATTCTCGCACGACCGCCTCGTAGCCCTCGCGCGCCCGATCCGGTGGTGCGGCGTGATCGAACGACGGCCGGCGCCCGCGCCGTACGTCGCCATAGAGCGTGAACTGCGAGACCACGAGCACGGCGCCACCCACGTCGACGACCGATCGGTCCATCGGGCGGCCGTCATCCCCCTCGAAGACGCGCAGTCCGCGAATCTTCGCGGCCATGTAGGGGGCGGCGTCGTCTTCGTCGTCGCGTCCGACGGCCAGGAGCACGAGCAGGCCATGCCCGATCTGGCCGACCACGCGGTCGCCCACACGCACCCGGGCCGAGCTCACGCGCTGGACGACCGCTCGCAGATCTGGATCAGGGTCGGCGTGCCGCCCTCCTCCGCCAGGCGCAGCGCTACGCTGTCGCGCAGCTCGCCGCTGGGATTCAGCCGCCGGTCGAGCAGGTGTCGCGGCATCACGTTGCCGAGCGCCCGGATCATCGACGGCTTCACGCCGGGATGTTCCCGCTCGAGGTCGAGGATCAGCCGCTTGACGCGCTGCCGCTGCAGGCTGAGGTCGCCGCACGCCGGACAGCAGCAGCCGATGATGGGCAGCCCCACCGACTTGCAGTAGAGCCGCGCCTCGTCCTCCCCCACGTAGACCAGCGGGCGGATCACCACGTGCTGGCCGTTGTCGGACACCAGCCGCGCCGGCATCGCCTTGAGCGCTCCGGCGAAGAAGAGGTTCAGCAGGAGCGTCTCGATGAAGTCGTCCTGGTGGTGGCCGAGCGCGATCTTCGTGGCACCCACCTGGTCGGCCAGCCGGTAGAGCACGCCGCGCCGGAGGCGGGCGCAGAGCGAGCACGGCGTGGCGCCCGCCTCGAGCAGGTCGTCCATCACCTCGCCGATGGCGGTGTGCTCGATGTGGTGCTCCCAGCCCCGCTCCCCGCAGGCCCGGGCGATCTCACCGTACTGGAAGTCCTCGTAGCCGGAGTTCACGTTGACGGCGACCAGCTCGAACCGGATCGGCGCCCGCCGGCGCAGGTTGTCGAGCGTCTGCATGAGCGCCCAGGAGTCCTTGCCGCCCGACAGGCCCACCATCACGCGATCCCCGTCCTCGATGAGGTTGAAGTCGGTGATGGCGCGGGTGGTCTTCTTCGCGATCCGGGCTTCGAGCGGGCTGGCGTAGGACATGGGGCGGGCTACGGGCTACGGAAAAGAGTCTACACGGCGCCCGCCCGTTACTCCACGGTGACATGGGATGCGAGTGTGAATTGACTCGCGTCCGATTTCTCCATAGCCTAGTGCCTCTGTCGATTCCGGCCGGGCTTGGGCCGAAGGAGGGGGTCATGAAGCGCTGCCGTTCGCGTAGGTCACTGCTCGTGGCGTCGGCGTGCTCGGTGCTGGTGCTGCTGGCCGGAGTCGAGGCCTCGGCCTCCGACGGGCCCGAGACGGCGGCGGACACGCCGGCCATCCTGGCCGCCCTCGACGCCAGCGACGTGACGGTCCTCGACGACCGGGAAGCCATGTCGGTTCGGGGGCAGGCTTACCAGTACGTGCTGGTCCGGATCCTGGGGCTGAACACGTTCGACTTCGCGCCGGGGCTCGACTGGACCTGGAATCCGTTCGGCTATCGCTACGGCGCGTGGGGAGGCCCTGGGTGGTCCAACGGGGGACTGCTCGTTGGCTTAGAGCCCGCCGCCGATGACATGGATGCGTTCTTCATGGCCCATGACCTCGGCTTCCTGAGCGACGCGGGCCTCGTGGGCGCCCTCGTCGGTCTCGCGACTGCGCCCCACCCCTTCTGGGGCCCGATCTACGTCGGGACAGACATCGAGCCCGGCTCGGGCGTGCCGGTCGGCACCAACGTCTGGGTGGCGAGCGCGAGCCTGTTTGCGAACAAGCTCTATTTCGGGTGGCGCCCGATGCCGGCCCCGGAGTACTTCCGGCGACAGGCACTGGTGGGCATGCGGCTTGTGACGCTTCTGCCCTGAGCCCTGGACTCGTCTCGGCCCGGCTGTCTCTGGCTGTCCCTGGCGGTCTCGTGCGGCTGCTGCTCTGGATCTGCGTTGCGGCGGGGCTGGTCGCCCAACCGCTGTCGGCCGGGGCGCAGGAACGACAGGATCCCACGCCGATCGGACAGGAGCCCGATGACCTCGGGGATGTCCGGCTGCTCTTCCTCCGCCAGTCCGCCGTCTTGCTGCGTCCGGGCCAGGTAGAGGTCGAGACGGCGCTGAGCTACCAGCACACACAGGTGGTATCGCCCATCTTCAACGTCAGGTTTCGGCAGTTCCAGCTCCCGCTGGCCGCCAGGGTGGGCCTCTCCGACCGGGCCGAGGCGTTGGTCACCATCCCGGCCGCCTACGTCCGCCGCGACCTCGGGTTTGCCGACAGCGTGGTGTCGAGCGACAGAGCCGGGCTCGGCGATCTCACGGCCGGGCTCAACTACGAGGTGCGACGGGAAAGCGCGGGCGGACCGGCCGTCATCACCTCGGTCGCCGTGGGGATGCCGACTGGCAGTACGCCGAACGAGGAGGGGCTGTCGACCGGCACCGGCCACTGGACGGCCACCGTCGGTGTCCAGTTCATCAGGATCGTGGACCCGGTGGCGCTCTTCGGCGGGGTCCGGTTCGAGCACCAGTTCCCGGCGCGCTACTTCCTCGGCGACGCCGTGCACGACGTGGAGCCGGGAGAAGCGGGCGGATACAACTTCGGCTTCGGCTTCGCCGCCAACGAGAACGTCTCGCTGAGCGCCCAGATCGCCGGCAGCTATCAGGCCGGTACGCGATCGGCTGGCGCGAGCGTTCCTGCCTCGTCCCGGGAAGCGGTCACGTGGCGATCGGCCCTCACGTACCGGTACTCCGCAAGTACGTACATCGAGCCGTCGGTCGCGGTCGGCCTGAACGAGGACACGCCGGACTTCACGCTCGGCGTGGCGCTGACGCACCGGTTCGGCCGATGAGGAGATCCGGATGAGGGGCGCATCGAGGCTCGGCGCCGTCTGCCTTCCGGCGCTCCTGCTCCAGGCGTGTGCCACGCAGGGAGCGCCGGCATCGCTCTCCGGTACGGCGATACGGAGCGGCATGGTTCGCGGGGTGGCGCCCATGGCGTCCTGGCGGGAGCTGCGCGACCGGAACGTCGTCCGCCAGGCGCTGGACTATTCGTGCGGAGCGGCGGCCCTGGCGACGTTGATGCATTTCTACTTCGGCGACGACGTGACCGAGGACGCGATCCTCGTCGACACCCTGCGGTCCATGACCGCCGAGGAGGTACGGGACCGGGAGGAGAACGGGCTCTCGCTGCTCGATCTGCGGCTGCAGGCGGAGCGGATGGGTTACCAGGCGGCGGCTGTCCGACTCGACGCGACGAGCCTGCCCGCACTGCGGGGGCCGATCGTGGTGCACCTGGAACGAGCCGACTACCGGCATTTCGCGGTGCTCAGGGGCGTGCGTGGAAACCGCGTGTACCTGGCCGATCCCAGTCGCGGGAACGTACGTCTGTCCGTCGACCGGTTCGTCGAGGAGTGGTCGGGCGCGGCCCTGGTGCTGGGCAAGGCGGGATTCGGGCTTCCCGAGAGCCATCCGCTCGCCGTCGACGATCAGCCAGCGGTCCCCAATGAGACGCAGGCGGCCAGGCAGTCGCTCTTCGCGAGATAGGACCTCGAGCGGCGCGCGCCGCGCCGCCCTACTCGACAGGCACGAGACGCTGCAGCTCCTCGACCCAGTGCTGGACGAGCACGATCTCGGGCAGCACGGTCGTGGCGCTCTCGCGCGTGCCGTCGTCGAACCGGATGACGAGGAATCGGCCGTCGGACGCCGCGTCGTACTCCCGCGTGCCTTCCCCCCCGACACCCGGGCCGAGGTCGAACAGCGGAGTCGGTGCCGTGAAGCGAAGTTCAGTGCTCGTGTCCACACCCACGGCCATGAGTCGAGACCCCTCGAGATAGAACAGCTCGCGCCCGTCGCGCGCCCAGACCACCTGCTGGCCGCCTGCCGGCGACACCCGCCGTGCCGCCCCGGGCCCGGGATAGGGCTGCACGAAGATCTCCTGCGAGCCGTCGCGATCCGAGGCATACGCCGGCCACCGGCCGTCGGGTGACAGGGCCAGTCCGAATGCCCCCTCGTAGGCCGGCGTCCGTACCACCGGCTCCATCCGGTCGGGCTCGGCGAGCGGCCACTGCACGATGTCTCGCTGCGGGCCATCAAGGTGCATGGCGATGACGGTGCCTCCGTCGCCCGACCAGCCACGCGCGATGAAGCTGCCCTCTGGCGAGGCGCGCACGGGAGCGCCGGGATCCCCGTCGGCTGGCAGCGAGAACACCCGATCCGTCAGGCCGCGACTCGAGTACAGGATGCGCTGCCCGTCCGGCGTCCACAGCGGCGCCCGGCCACCTCCGGTGGTGACCCTCACGGGGGGCCGCCCCGCGACGTCGTGCACCCACACGTCTCCCCCGACGACCACCGCCACCCGCTGCCCGTCTGGCGACAGCCGTACGTCCCGTGGGGCCTCCAGGTCCCGCGCGATCGGCGACGGCTCCTCGCGCCCGTCGCGCGACACCCACACGAGCCGCCCCCGGGGATTGGCGGCCGTCGTCTCCGCGATGTACACGAGCGAGCCGTTCCTGGAGATACCGAAGTGGGCAGCGCCGTTCGCCTCTGTCCGGACGCCGTCCACCACGAGCCTCGACGTGCCCCTCGCCTCCAGCGTGCCGAGGTCGAAGGCCACGGCACGCAGCGTGCCCGACGCGCCGTACACGACGTGGCCGGTCTCGACGTACTTCGCGTGGCTGCCGCCGCGAATCACGACGCGGTACGCGCGTGTGTCGAGGTCCAGCACCGCGATCACCGCCTCGGCCACCGAGCCGCCCGGGACGATCGTGAACAGCACCGCGCGCCCGCCAGGCAGGATCTCGGGCCACAGGTGGTCTCCCTCGCCGTCGGCCGGCGTCGTGAGCGGCTCCGGCTCGCCGCCATCGGCCGCGACCTCAAACAGGCCCGTTCGCGGGGCAACCGTTGCGAACACGATCGTGTCGTTCTCCCCCCAGCTTGCGCCCCGTAGTGCCCCGTCGAGTGCGCCGACGAGCTGCGGCGGGCCGCCCAGCAGTGGCACGCGTCGGAGCGCGCTGCCGCCGTCGTCGAAGGCGAGCCACTCGCTGTCGGGAGACATGAACGGCGAATCGACGTTTGGCGGCAGCTCGGCCAGGCGCGACGCGGCGAGCCGGTCGAGCGGACGCACGGAGATGCCTCCGGTAGGGAGATCCCGGCCCGAGTTGTAGATCACGTGCCGGCCATCGGGCGAGATGGCCACGCTCGGGTCGCCGGGGATGACCCGGAGCGGCTCGTCTGGCGACGGCCTGATCGTCGACCGGACCACCTCGCGTGAGGGCTCGGGAACCGGGCTCCGCACGAACGTACCCAGAAGGGCGGCGACCACCACCAGCGCCAGCCCCATGCCGGCCGCGGGAAGCGGACGCTGCCAGAGGCGGAGCGGCGGCGGCAGCGCCACGGGCGCCGAGAGGAGATCGAACGCGCCCTCGAGCGCCAGCCGGATGTCCTGCACGTCCGCCACACGCTGCCGCGGATCCTTGCGCATCGAGCGGCGAAGGAACGCGACCGGCGCCGCTGGCAGCCCCTCGGGCAGCGCCTCCCAGGCCGGCTCCCCTTTCAGTACGCTGGCCAGCGTGTCGGAGACGTCGTCCCCCTCGAACGCCCGCCGGCCGGTCAGCATCTCGAACAGGACGCACCCGAACGCCCACACGTCGCTGCGGCGGTCGGCAGGACGCCCCTTGGCCTGTTCGGGACTCATGTAGGCCGCCGTGCCGAGGATCACACCGGCCTGGGTCATCGCCGGAGTCGTGATCGTCGGAGAATGCGACAGACCCGGCGACGGCGCGGCCGCAGGGTCCATCGCCTTCGCCAGCCCGAAGTCCAGCACCTTCACGGTGCCATCCGGACGAACCTTGATGTTGGCGGGCTTTCAGGTCCCGGTGCACGATCCCCTGCTCGTGCGCGGCCTCGAGCGCCTCGGCGATCTGTCGCGCGATCGGGAGCGCCTCGTCGATTGCGATCGGCCCGTGGACGATCCGATCGGCCAGCGTCGGCCCCTCGACCAGCTCCATGACGAGCGCCGTTGTGCCCGCGTGCCCTGAGGCTGCCGAAGGGCCGCTCGTCTCGACGCCATAGATCGCCGCGATGTGCGGATGGTTCAGCGCGGCGAGCGTCCTGGCCTCGCGGTCGAACCTGGCGAGCCGCTCCGCGTCGGAGGCAACCGACTCGGGCAGCACCTTGATGGCCACCTTGCGGGACAGGCGGGTGTCGGTGGCGCGATAGACCTCCCCCATTCCGCCGGCGCCGATCAGGGCGCCGATCTCATAGGAACCGATTCGACTGCCAGGGGCCAGCGCCACGCCGTGGCGATTCTAAGTCAGTTCACCGGCACGCGGGCCTTCAGCTCCTCGACCCAGTTCAGCACCACGTCGGTGCGGGCGCCTGGCGGGCTGTCCGGCTCGTCTGGACTGGTCGCCGTCCGTGCGGCTGGCACGATCATGACGAATCGTTCGCCGTCCGGCATCAGGTCGAAGTCCCGGTAGTTGGCGAACATCAGCGCGCCCTGAATCGGCACCTGCCGCGGGTTCCGGAAGGTGAACGCGCCGGCGGTGCTCACGTCGAGCCCCATCAACTGTGCAGGCAGAGCAATGTCCCGCCGCAGCCGGAAGAAGAGCTCCGTCCCGTCGGCCGACCACAGCGGCCACACTTCGCCGTCCTGCGTCACCTGCCGGACCACCCCGGTGGACGGGAAGGACTGGACGCGGACGCCCACCAGTCCCGTACCGGCGGCGTCGTCGACGCCGGTGTACGCCACCCATCGGCCGTCCGGCGAGAAGACGGCTCCGAAGTGGTTGGCCACCTCGTCGGCGAAGATCACCGGCTGGTCTCCGTCGCGCGTGAGGGTCCACACGGTCCACTCGCCCTGCGTCGTCGCGTCGGTGAAGAGAAGCGTCTGGCCGTCCGGCGACCACGACTCCGGGAGTGCCGGCCCCTGCTCCACCGCGAGCAGCCGCTCGGCCACGGCGCCGCCGTCGGCCGGCTGCTCGTAGATGCCCCACGCGCCGTCCTGCTGCGACGCGAACGTCACGCGCTCGCTGTCCGGCGTCCAGATGGGCCTCGTGTTGTTCCCCGTCTGCGTCAGCCGCCGGAGCTGCGACTGGCCCGAAAGCTCGTAGAGCCAGATGTGTCCCTGGCCGTCCGCGCCCAGCACCTCCACCGCAAGCTGCCGCCCGTCGGGCGAGACGCGGGGGCTCCGGTACTGCCCCGGCCGGACCGGAAGGGGCGAGACGGCGCCAGCCCGATCGACCAGCGCCAGCACGCCCTCCTCCGCAACCACGCCGGCGGTGCCCGGAACATAGACCAGCGTGCCGTCCGCCGTGACCGAGTAACTCGCCGCGCCGGTGTTGCCTTCTGGCGCCAGTGCACGCTGCACACCCTGGACGACCGGCACCTGCCCACCGCGCCGCTCCAGACGGTCCACATCGAAGGCCACCGCGTAGAGCACGTCCTCGAAGGCATAGACGAGATGCCCGGTCGGGAGGTAGCGCGCATCGCTCCCACCGGCCAGCACCACCCGCCGTTCACCAGTCGCCGGTGACTCCACCACGATCTCGGCCTCGTCCCACCGGGTGGCACGCGACGTGCGCGCCAGTGTGAACAAGATCCAGTCGCCACCAGGCAGACGCTGCGGTCCGTGGGCCTGCTCCCCGGCCTCGGTCGTGATCAAGTGCTGCGGGTCGCTCCCGTTCTCCGACACCTGCCAGATGCCATCGGGCTGACCGTAGAGAATCGTGCCGTCCGCCTCCCAACTGATGCCGAAAGGATTCGTCGCGTCCGTGAGCGGCAGCGAGGCCCCGCCGCTCACGGTAATGCGCTTCAGTTGGAAGTCGGGGGCATCGAAATAGACCACCGATTGGCCATCAGGAGACAGGGCCGGGTTGGTGATATTTCCCTCGGTGCCGGGGATCAGCCGGTCAGCCACGGTGTCGAGCGCGCGCAGATACAGTCCATCGCTGCCGTTGTACACGAAGTGCTGCCCATCGGCGGCGATAGTGAGCACGGGGCGACCGCGGTTCCGGAACGCGCGCCCCTCGGGCAGGGCGTGGACCGAGCGGACCACGGGGCGAGGCTCGGGAGCCGGAGCCGGGCGCAGGAACCAGCCCGCCGCGCCGGCGACAACCAGGCAGATCGCCGCGGTTGCCGCCACCCACGGCAGGCTGGCGCGCAGCCCCGACCTCGCCTCCGCGGCTGCCGGTGCCACCGGCGCAACGATCGCCCCCTGCGGGTCGGCCAGCACCCGTTGCAGGTCCGCCCGTACGTCGCCGATGTCGCGATACCGGTCCGCGGGCTTCTTCTGGAGACACCGCTCCAGCACCTCGCGGAGGCGTGGATGGAGATGCGGCGGCAGGCTCGCCCAGTCGGGCTCCCTCGCGAGCACCGCCGCCAGCACGTGCGGGACGGTCTCGCCGCCGAAGACCTTGGCTCCGGCGAGCATCTCGAACAGAACGACGCCGAAGGACCAGATGTCGGCGCGTTTGTCCGATGCCGTGCCGCTCGCCTGCTCCGGCGACATGTAGCCGGCCGTCCCCAGGATGACACCGGCCTGGGTCGCCGCCATGCTGAGCGTCGGCGAGTGGGTCAGCGCGGCGTCGGTCTCGCGCGCCTCGAACGCCTTGGCCAGGCCGAAGTCCAGGACCTTGACCGTCCCCTCGGGCGTGATCTTGATGTTGGCGGGCTTCAGGTCCCGGTGGATGACCCCCTTCTCGTGCGCTGCCTCGAGCGCCGTGCAGATCTGCACGCCCAGCCGCAGCGCCTCATCGGCCGGGAGCGCGCCAACGACAAGGCGGTCGGCCAGCGTGTCGCCCTCGACGAGCTCCAGGACGAGGGCGACGGTGCCGTCGGCTTCCTCCAGGCCGTGAATGCCGCCGATGTTCGCGTGGTTGAGCGAGGCCAGGAGCCTGGCCTCCCGCTCGAAGCGCGCCACGCGGTCCGGGTCGGCCGCGAACTCGGGCGGGAGCGCCTTGAGTGCGACGTCCCGGCCCAGCTTCGTGTCGCGCGCCCGCCAGACCTCTCCCATGCCGCCCCTGCCGAGAGGCGAGACGACTTCGTACGAGCCGATGCGCGTGCCGGGGGCGAGCGCCACGTCAGGCGCGATTCTACCCGAAGCTCAGCGGCTGAAGCCGCCGACCGGCTTCATGGAGACGGGACTCAGCGCGGCCAGCGCCTGCCGGACCTCGGCGCTCGGCGATCCGTACAGGACGCACCGCACCGGTTTCAGGATCGCCAGGAAGCGGGCGGCGAATCGCTCGCCAAACGTACCAGCGTGGATCAATGCGGCTGCCGAATCGACATACCGCTCGAAGATATGACACTGACGGCCGTCCTCGCTGAGGCTCCACTCGTAGTCGAGCGTGCCTGGCTCGTTGGCCTTCGTTGCGTCCACCATCTCGTTCATCAGCGATCTGAACGAGGCTTCCTGACCTTCCTGGAGCTCCAGCTCCAGCATCCACGACACGTGACTGCTCATGTGACCTCCTAGGGCTCCAGACCGGCCCACCAGTTCAGCACCACCGTGATGGGCGTATCCTCTCCCTCGGACCCCGGCAGCGTCGGAAACAGGAAGCGCTGACCGTCGCTGCTCACGTCATAGCCGCTTCCTGACAGCGCGTCGGACACGGTGAACAGCTCCCGCGGGACGCCCGCCGAAAACCGGTCGCCGGTGTCGGCCTCGACGCTCATGATCGATCCGGTTGGAGACCTGAAGAACAGCTCCCGGCCGTCCCCACGCCATCGGGGCTCCGACCCGCCGTCGATGGATACGGTCTCCTGTCGTCCCGTCGCGGGCGGCGTCGGCACGACGTACACTTCCTCACGACCCGATTCGTCGGACACGAAGGCGATGTAGCGGCCGTCGGGCGAGAACGTTCCGCGAAGCGAGTTGCCGTTGCGCGACCCGACGGCGACCATCTCCTCGTCCCCTTCGACCGGCAGCATCCACATGTCCTGGAGATCGTGTGCCAGCAGGTGGTTTCCGTCCGGCGACCACGAACTGGGCCTCAGTGGGCGCTCCGACAGGCGTCGTTCCCCTCCATCGAGGTCGATCACGTAGAGCCCGCCCTCCGACCCGGTCCGACGAAGCGCCAGGCGCTGGCCATCCGGCGACCATACAGGACGCGTGTCGCTATCCTCCGAGAACGTGACACGCGACGTGGACAGACGCGTCAGATCGGTCAACCAGACGTCCTGGTTCCCGTCCGCATCGAACCGCGTGCCCACGACCGACAACGCGTCCGGAGACAGACGAGGATCCTCGAAGGGGGCCTCCTCGGGCAGCAGATCCAGCGGGTTCCCCTGCCGGTCCACCCAGCGCAGCCGTCCCTCCGAGGTGGCTCCCCCTGTCTGATAGGCGAGCACTCCGCCCGGAGAGACCCCCACCGCGGGCCGGACCGCCGGCAGCGCGACCTGTGCGATGTCGCTGACGACGACAATCGGCTCACCCCGTACGGTGCCGGACGCCTCGTCGAATTCCTGCGCCATCAAATCGGGAACGAGCATGTACAGGACGTACGTCATGCCTCCCGGGGTCGGCGCCAACACAGGTGCGCTCTCGACATTCTCGAGGACCGTCGTGCGAGCCTCTGTCCCGATGGTCGCGAGCTCTATCGAGCCGAGATCGTAGTTGAACAGAAGGAACCGTTCTCCGTCCGGCAGAAAGAACGGAAAACCGCCTCCTTCCACGAGTAGCTGTGTCGCCGTCGCGGTGCCGCCGTCGGCGGAGGCCCGCGCCACTCCGTCAACTGCCAGGTGCAGGAGGTCTCCCCCGGGGCCCCACGCGCCGTGCCAGGGTCCCCTGATGTCGCTCACCAGGTCGCGTGGCGATCCGGCCCTGATGTCCACCCGCCTCAGCACCCGGTCCGGCACCGAGACGAACGCAAGAGACCTCCCGTCCGGCGCCCAGAACGAATAGAGCGCTCCCTCGGTGCCAGGAAGCACGCGCGTCTCCACGCTGTCGAGATCCCGTACGTGCAGCCGCCGCACCCTGTCCGCCGCTTCGACGACGTACGCCAGCGTACGGCCATCGGGAGAGACGGCGGGAACGCCAAGCGGCAGTGTCTCTCCCGGGGGCGCGTGGACCTGGAAGCGAACGACCTCGGGAACCGGCTCGGGTCGCCACGCGACGACCGCCAGCGCCACGGCGAGCGCCGCCATGGCGACGTACGGCGCGGCTCGCACCCACAGGGGAGCACGCGCCGCCACCGGCGCAGACTCGACCCGCACGGCCGTCTCGAACACCCCCTCGAGCGCCAGGCGCGCGTCGGCGATGTCGTGAACGCGCTGCCGCGGGTCCTTCCGCAGGCAGGCTGCCACCACCTTGCGGATGCGCTCGGGCACCTGCTCCGGCATTGCTGCCAGCGCAGGCTCGCGGGCCAGCACCGAAGCGAACACTTCGGACATCTCGTCGCCGCCGAAGGCCCGCTGGCCGGTGAGCATCTCGTAGAGCACGCAGCCGAAAGCCCAGACGTCGCTGCGCCGGTCGGCCTCGCGCCCCTTGGCCTGCTCCGGCGACATGTAGGCCGCGGTGCCGAGGATCAGCCCGGCCTGCGTCATGGCCGGAGTCGTGATCGTGGGCGACATCGTGCCCGCGGGAGAGATCGACGCCGCAGGGGCCATTGCCTTCGCCAGGCCGAAGTCCAGCACCTTGACCGTGCCGTCGGGCCGCAGCTTGATGTTGGCCGGCTTCAGGTCGCGATGGATGATCCCCTGCTCGTGGGCGGCCTCGAGCACCTCGGCCTGGCGCTGAAAGCGGGCCAGGCGGTCGATGTCGTCCGCCAGCGCCTCGGGCAGGACCTTGATGGCCACCTGACGCTTCAGGCTGGTGTCCGTCGCCCGGTACACCTCCCCCATCCCACCGACGCCGACCTGTTCGACGATCTCGCAAGAGCCGATTCTCGTGCCGGGGGTGAGCGCCACGCAGGAGCGATTCTAGCCCCAACGCCGGCGGGAGGGAGTCGGCGCGAAGGCTATGGCTGCTGGCCCGGCCCGGGCGCGCCCTCCGGGGACAGCGTCACGCTCAGGTTCGTCTTCTGATCAGCCACGATCTGCACCACCGACCACCAGGGGCCGTGGGCGTCGGCCTCCACGCGAACCGCGCGCGATCCCACGGGCAGGCTCGCCAGGATCACGGGGGTGACGCCGGCAGGCTCGCCGTTGATGAACACACGTGCGCGCGCAGGCGTGGAGTCGACCGCAAGGGATCCCGCGAATCGCCTCGGCTCCCTGCCCGCGGGCAGAGCGTCGTGCCCGGTCTCCGCGGGTCGTGAAGGGCCGGTCGCCGTTGCCGTTCGAACTGCCGCCGGAGCCCCGGCCGGCATGGGCGGGTCTTCGCCGCGTGGCGGCGGGGCCACGGGGCGCAGCTCCGGAACCGCAGGCCGCGGGGCCTCGGTACCCACGACCGGCGGATCGGATCCGCGGGTGTCCGGCCGCGAGGCGGACACCGCACCCGAGGCGTCGACGGGAGCCATGACGCTCGACCCGCCGCTCACGAGCCAGGCAGCCGCGATTGCGCCCACGGCGCATCCCAACCAGAACGGCCCGAGCCAGTCTCGCCACCAGGTCGCGGCGGGCTCCTGACTGGCCTCGTCCGCGTCCCGCTCCGCGATGTCCTCGCCGTCACCTGCCGGCAGGGCGTCCGGCTCGACCTCGACCGGGCCGGCACGCCGTTCCAGGGGGAACTCCATGAGCGGATCGTGGTCGGGAGGTGGGATCAAGACAGACCTCTGACGTGCCGGGAGCAAGACGGGTTCCACTCGACTTGCCGCTCGGGGCCGGCGATCCCTGCGGTGGCCGTCGCGACGGGTGCGTCAAGTCACGCGAGGGGGAGGCTTTGTTCCGCCGCCCGCGCGCCGCGCCACCTGCGCACGAGCCACCAGGCGACGACGCCCACGACGATCGCCACGGCCGCCCACAGCGCCACCTCGGTCCCCCGCGTGCGCATCAGCTCGAGCGCCGCGTCGCCGAAGTGGATCGCCAGCACACCCAGCGCCAGGTACCGGGCGCCGCGCGCGAGCGCAATCGACAGCACGAACGGGAGGGGCCGCACGCCGGCCACGCCGGCCGCCAGCACGAACAGCTTGAACGGGGCCGGCGGCGGCAGCAGCGCCGGCACGACGAGCGCCAGCACGCCGTAGCGCCGGTACATCGCCAGGCCCCGCTCCAGGTGGCCCGGCCTGAGCTTGCGGCGCAGGAACGCCTCCCCGCCCTTCTCGGCCAGCGCGTAAATCACGTAGCAGCCGGCGATCGAGCCGAGGGTGGCCATCGCGGCGTAGTAGACCATCCGTTCCTTGTGCTCGGTGACCATGAGCACGACGAGGATGTCGTTGATCTGCGGGAGCGAGAGGAACGACGAGTCGAGGAACGCGACGACGAAGAGCCCCGGTCCGCCGATCGACAGGGCGAAGGCGTAGACCGAGGCGATGAAGGCGCGCACGACGGTGGGGCTCGGCTCGGGACGCCGGCGCCCGCAGTGTGCGGGGCCCGGCGCCCCGGATTATAGCCCTACCTCCGCCGCCGTCAGAATCGCGCGCCCACGGTGAAGTTGTAGGTCCAGCCGCCCAGGTCGAGCACCGGCCCGGCGAAGGTGTCGTCGAGATCGGCCTGCGCCTTCTGGTAGCGCACCTCGAAGCCCGCCGCGGCCGAGTCGCCGGCGAAGCGCAGCCCGCCCAGGATCACCGGGCCCGTCTGCGTGCCGCTGGCGGTGAACGTGTCGCGGAACACCACGTTGCCGGCGCCGAAGTCGATGAAGTCGCCGAACTCGCTGTAGCGCCAGTTGATGACGCCCAGGCCCGCGCCGACATACGGCTGTACGGGCTGCGACTGCCCGAAGGGCACGACCCGGGCGGTGAAGGCCAGCGGGATGAGCCGCAGTCGTGTCTCCTGCTCGATCTCGAAGCCGTCCTCATCGACGAAGTCCAGATAGACGCTCGGCACGGTCCGACGCGAGAAGGACACGCCGGCGCCGAGCTCCACGAACTCGTTGACCGGCACGAGCCACTCGGCGCCGATGGTCGGTCCCCGGAACTCGGGTATGTCGAAGAAGAGAAACGTCCGGTTCTCCACCAGCACGTCGCCCGCCGCGCGCGCGTCCTCGCCGAGCGGCGCGAAGGCGCCGATCGTGACGTTGAATGTCTGCTGCTGCGCACGCGCCGGCGCGGCTCCAATCAGGACGACGGCGCAGGCGAGCAGCGTCACGGTGATGAGTTTCCGCAGCATGCGATCTCTCCCCGAGCCACCAACCATGGGCTCGACCGGATGCCCTTGCAGAGGGGATGCCAGCGCGCGGTGCCGCGAGAGAGGGCGCAATTCCGCCGGGAATCGCGCAGGACGGGGCTGAACGCGGCCACCGGCGGCCTCACCGCCGGTGTCGTGCGAAGTGGTCACTGCGTCCAGTTTCGAGAACGCCGCGGGTCCGGGAGCCCGGGCGCGCGCGGCGCGTCGCCACACTCAGGCGTCGAACTCGGCAATCACGGCCAGCATCGCGTCGTGCACCCGCCCGTTCGACGCCAGCAGATGCTGCGCGGCCGGGTCGAAGGGCGATCCGTTCATGCCGGTGACACGCCCCCCGGCCTCGGTGGCCACCAGCGCGCCGGCGGCCACGTCCCACGCGTGCAGCCGCTGCTCCCAGAACCCGTCGAAACGGCCGGCGGCCACGTAACAGAGGTCGAGCGCGGCCGAGCCCAGGCGCCGTACGGCCCGGGAGCGCTCGAGGAACCGCCCGAACAATCCCACGAGACGCTCGCGCTCGCGGTGGAAGTCGTAGGGAAAGCCAGTGACGAGCAGCGCGTCGCCCAGCGCGGCCGTGTCCGACACGCCCAGCCGCTGCCCATTGAGGAACGCGCCCTGCCCGCGCTCGGCGGTGAACAGCTCCTGGCGGGTGGGATCGTAGACGACGCCAACCGCCGCGGCGCCGTCGATCTCGAGCGCCAGGGAGGCGCAGAAGACCGGCAGGCCGTGGGCGTAGTTGGTCGTGCCGTCCAGCGGATCGAACACCCACCGGTACGGGCTCGGCCTCGTGCCCTCTGCGGCGCCGCCAAGCTCCTCGGCCAGGATGTCGTGATCCGGAAAGCGCTCGGCGAGGACGGCACGGCACATGCGCTCGCACTCCAGATCGACCTCGGTCACCAGGTCGATCTGCCCCTTCTTCTCGACGCGAAAGCCGGTGCGGCGCCCCGCCATCTGGATCTCGCCCGCCCGGAGGGCGATCTCGACGGCGGTGGCCAGAAAGGCAGGGTCCGGAGGGCTCCCGCCGCGCACCTGTGGCTAGGCCCCTGCGGGGGCCGGCGGCTGGCTGTCAGCCTCGGCCCCGGCGCGCTTGACCATCACCATCTCCATCCCGCCCTCGGGCGCTCGTCGCAGGTCCATCTCGTCCATGAAGCTGCGGATGATGAAGATTCCGCGCCCGCTGGGCTTGAGCACGTTCTCGGGTGCGAGCGGATCGGGCAGCCCTTCGGGATCGAAGCCCGGTCCCTCGTCACGCACGCGGATGGCGAGGCCCGACGGCTCCGTCGGGAGCGGCGTGAACTCGACGTGGACCCGCTTGCCCTCGTCGTCGCCGTTGCCGTGCTTGATGGCGTTGATGACCGACTCGCGGACGGCCACGCTCAGCCAGTGCAGCGAATCCTCGTCGAGTCCCGCCAGCCGTCCAAGGCCGTCGCAGGCCACCTGGACGAAGTCGAGCATCTCGTACGTGCTCTGGAAGTGCAGACAGATTGCCCGCCCGTCGCTCATGATCTCCACCAGGTCAGGACCTACGGCAGGTGGCCGTCGCGCGAGAGCCGGACACGCAGCCCGTCCTCGGCGACCACGCCGATGCGGCCGAGGGGCCCGTCCCGCCCGTCGGGGCGCTCGAAGGTCACGCGGTACTGCCGGCTCTGCCGGCGGTGACTCTGCGCCACCTGTTCGCCGATCTCCGGCAGCAGCGTGGCGATGCGGGACGCGGCCGCGAGCGCTTCGAAGCGACCGCCGGTCATCCTGGCCAGCGCGTCGCCCACCTGCGTCTGGAACGACCCGCTGATGGCGTTGCCCACGGGCGAGGGTGTCGTGAGCAGCACCACGTGCACGGTGGCGGCGCCCTCGCTGAAACGCAGCAGCATCCGCTCGAGCGCCTGATTGGAGACGTAGGCGTTCGCGGCCGCCGTCGACCCGACGATCACGACCACCGGAAAGAAGTCCCCCTCGTCCCTGGCGATCCGTTCGGCCGCCTCCCGCAGCGCATCGACGAACCGCGCCCCGCTCTGGTCCGGAGTGATCCGCCCCACGCTATCGAGCAGCTCCGCACGATCCGTCGTCGGGCGGACCACCCACCTGGGCTGGGGCGCCATCGTGAGCACCGAGGTCTCCACCCCTTCGGGGAGCGCCTCGAGCAGGCCCTGGACGCCGTTCCGGATCTCCAGCAGGTGACGGTCCATCCCGTACCCGTTGTCCACGAGCACGGAGACACGCACCGGCCAGTCGATCGGCTCGAACCGCACGACGCGGCCCGCGACGTCGTCCTCGAGCACCACGAACGCCTCGGGCGAGATGTCGGCCACGGGCTCGTCGGCCTCGTCGGCGAAGCTCGCGTAGAACTGCAGCTCGCGCTGTGCTGCGGGACTGGCGACGCCGATCCACGCCACCCCTGCCAGCACGGCCAGGCACGTTCGCATCGAAGATCCTCCGGAGCAGCGTGGCGACCGCCGTCGGTCGCGCCGCTACAGCCTATCAGCACGAGGCCACGGCCGACCACCCACCTGCTATATAGTGCGGCCATGCGCGCCCCGCAGACGGTGACCGTGCATCCCGCGCCGCGCGTACGGGGTCGCGTGCGTCCGCCGGGGGACAAGGCCATTTCCCATCGGTACGCCCTGCTGGCGGCGCTGGCCTGTGGCCGCTCCGAGATCCACGGATACTCGACCGGCGGCGACTGCGCGTCCACGCTCGGCTGCCTCGAGGGGCTCGGCGTGGCCGTCGAGCGCCTCGGACGGAGGCCCTCGGGCCTCACCGTGGCCGTCACCGGCCTCGGTCTCGGCGGGCTCCGCAAGCCGGATCGCCAGCTCGACGCCGGCAATTCCGGCAGCACCTTGCGCATGCTGGCCGGCGTGCTGACCGGCCATCCGTTCACGACGTCGATCACGGGCGACGGCTCGCTCCGCCGGCGCCCGATGCGGCGGGTCATCGACCCGCTGGAGCGCATGGGCGCGCGCATCCGCTCCGACGACGGCCGTCCGCCGCTGACCATCGAGGGAACGGCGGAGCCGCGGCCGATCGACTACGCCCCGGAGGTGCCGAGCGCCCAGGTGAAGACCGCCATCCTGCTCGCGGGCCTCCACGCCAGCGGGCGGACGGTCGTCCGGGAGCCGGCCCCCACGCGCGACCACACCGAGCGGGGACTCGTGACCTTCGGTGCGCGCGTGACGCGCGAGGACGGCGCCATCGCCCTCGACGGCCGGCAACCGCTCACCGCCTGCAGGCTGGACGTGCCCGGCGACATCTCGTCGGCCGCGTTCTGGCTGGCCGCGGCCGCCGCCGTCCCCGGCTCGGAGCTCGTCATCGAGCACGTGGGCCTCAACCCGACACGCACGGGCATCGTCGCGATCCTCCGGCGCATGGGCGCGCGGATCGTCATCGAGGGCGACGCGGTGGAGGGCGACGTCACGGCCACCGGCGAGCCGGCCGGCACGCTGACCGTCGCGCACGAGTCGCTGCATCCCGTCGAGATCACCCCGGACGAGGTACCGGGCGTGATCGACGAGCTGCCGGTCCTGGGTGCCCTGGCCACGCACGGCGGGGAGCTGCGCGTGACCGGGGCCCGGGAACTGCGCGTCAAGGAGAGCGATCGCATCGCCTCGCTCGCCGAAGGGCTGAGGAATATGGGCGGCGAGGTGGAGGAACTGCCCGACGGCTTTCACATCCGCGGTACCCGACGGCTCCGGGGCGGGCACGTGGATGCCCATCACGATCACCGGCTCGCCATGGCGTTCGCCGTGGCGGCCCTTGGCGCCGAGGGCCCCACGACCATTCACGGAGCCGAGGCGGCCGCCGTGTCGTACCCGGATTTCTTCCAGGTACTCGAGTCGCTGCGCGCGTGAAGGCGGACAAACTGTACCTGGTCGGCTTCATGGGCGCGGGAAAGACGACGGTGGCGCGGGCCCTCGGGTGGCGCACGGGATGGCGCGTCGAGGATATCGACCGCGGCATCGAGGCGCGCGAGCGGCGTCCGGTGGCCACGATCTTCGCGCAGCAGGGCGAGCCGTATTTTCGGCAGATGGAGCGACAGATGCTCGGGGAGCTCCTGCCCGTGCGCCATGTGGTGGTGGCCACCGGCGGCGGCACGTTCGTCGAGCCGGACAACCGCGCACTCATGCTGGCCGACGGCGTCGTCGCCTGGCTCGACCTTCCGCTGCCCCTCGTCCTCGAGCGCGTACCCGCGGACGGCCGGCGACCGCTGGCGGGCGATCGTCTGCAGATGGAGCAGCTCTTCCTGCGCCGGCAGCTCGCCTACGCCGAGGCCCACGTGCGGGTGGACGCGGCCCGACCGGTGCCCGAGATCGTCGAGGACCTGCTGGAGCACCTCGACTTCTGAGCCATGCGGTACCTGGTACTGAGCGACCTGCACGCCAACCTCGAGGCGCTCGAGGCCTCGCTCGACGCAGCCGCGGGCACCTACGATCGGATTCTCGTACTGGGCGATCTCGTGGGCTACGGCGCCGACCCGAACGCCGTGATCGATCGTGTCCGCGCGCTGCCGGATGCGGTGATCATCCGCGGCAATCACGACAAGGTGGGCGCCGGCATCGCCGACATGGAGGCGTTCAATCACATCGCCCAGCAGGCGATCGTCTGGACGGCGGTCACGCTGACGCCCTCGAACCGGGAGTGGCTGGCGGCCCTCCAGGCCGGGCCGGTGGACGTCGAGCGTCTGGTCCAGATCTGCCACGGCGCGCCGTTCGACGAGGACGTCTACCTGATCGACGGGCAGGAGATCCGCCAGGCGCTCGAATCCACCTCGCACGCGCTCTGCCTCTTCGGCCACACGCACGTCCCCGGCGTCTTTCGCCGCGATGGGGACGAGATCTTCCGCATGGGGCCCCAGCGGGACGGCTTCTTCCTGGAGATCGAGGAGGGGTCCGGCTATCTCGTCAACGTCGGCGCCGTGGGTCAGCCGCGCGACGGCGACTGGCGCGCAGCCTTCGGCGTGCTCGACACGGAAAGGCGGCAACTCACCGGCCGCCGGGTCGCCTACGACGTCAAAGGCGCGCAGGCGAAGATCGTCGCCGCCGGCCTGCCCGAAGTCCTCGCCCAGCGGCTGGCGATCGGGAGGTAGGCGGACGGGCTTCGGGCGACAGTCCAACAAGCGGCCAGGGCGACGTCGTCGACCTCGCCTGCGGCACGCCTGGAGCCAGTAGCGCGGAGCCCGAAGCCTCTACCCCCGCTTGTGTTCCTCCCTCGCCCGCTGCCGCCGCTGCTGCGCCGCGTAGGCGTCGGCGGCGGCGCGGGAGCCGAGGATCCAGCCGATGACGATGCCGACGAGCAGGATCCCGGGGATGTAGATGAAGTGCGCGGCGGTCGGCATCACCCCGTGCCGTCGCGGCCGATCGTCGCCTCGAGCCGTGCGATGTCGCGCTGCAGTCCGGTGAGCCGTCGCGCCACGAGCGTCACGTACGTGAAGAGCGCCACCAGGACGAACGCGTAGGCGCCAATGAGGAGCGGGGCGGCCGCGAGCCGCTCCTCGGGCGGCAGATCGCCAGCCGTCAGCTCGTCGAGCGCCACGAACTCGTCCTGCGATTCTTGCACCTGCTGCGCAGGCAGTGTCGCCACGCAGCCCACGACGACGCAGGCCACGACGGCGGCACGCGCGAGGGTCCTCCGGATCATCGTCATCCTCGTTCGTCCAGGGTCAGGTAGAGCGCGTCCAGCCTGGCCTGCTGCGCCTCCACGCGCATGCGCAGGGTGAGCAGCAGCACGAAGAGCAGGAGGAACGCTGTCACGCAGTACCAGAGCGGGAACCCCATCGACACGGGCAGCGTCGGCACCACGCTCGTCGCCGGGTGAATCGTCCGCCAGTAGTTCACCGAGATGTAGATGAACGGCACGTTGGCCATGCCGAACAGGGCGAGCCCGGCGGCCAGCTTCTCCGAGCCCGGCCCGCCGTAGCGCCGCAGAATCAGGTACGCCCAGGCGATCATCCAGCCCACGAGGCTCGAGGTGACCCTGGCGTCCCAGACCCACCAGGTCCCCCACGACTTCCGGGCCCAGAGCGGTCCGGTGACCAGCGTGAGCAGGCCGAACAGCACCGCCATCTCCGCCGCGGCCCACGCCTGGCGATCGTGGCGCGCGCGACCGCCCGCCAGGAACCGGGCGCTCGCCACTCCGCACACGAGGCTGGAGGTCAGGAACATCCAGGCCGAGGGCATGTGGTAGTAGAAGATCTTCTGCACGAGCCCCATCGTCGACTCGTACGGCGCGCCGGCGATCACGAGCGGCGAAGCCGCGAACATCAGGCCGCACACGGCCGCCGCGGGCAGGAACCAGGAAGGCATCGCGATCCTTCGATCTACTCCGTCATCACGGGCTCGAACGTCCACAACGCCAGCGTCAGGAAGACGACGTCGAAGGCGACGAGCAGCGCCAGCCAGAACTGCACGATGCCCAGGTCCACGTCCGGCTGGGCGAGCGCCGCCGTGGCGCGAACCCCTGCAATGATGACCGGAACCGTGACCGGATACAACAGAACCGGCAGCAGCACGTCGCGACTCCGGGCGCGCACGAGCATCGCGGCAAACAGCGTCCCCACCGTGGCGAAGCCGATCGTGCCCGCCGCCACGACGCCCACCAGCCAGAACGGACGCGCCAGCAGCCCCGCCTGGAACAGCAGCGCCACGAGCGGCACGAGCAGCACCTCGGTGGCCGCGAGCAGAAGCACGATGCCAGCCAGCTTTCCCAGGTAGACCGCCGGACGGGGCGCCGGCACGAGCATCAGCGCGCGGAGCGTCTCGGCCTGCCGTTCGCGCTCGAACGTCCGGCCGAGGGCCAGGTTGCCCGCAAACATGATCGCGATCCAGAGGATGCCGGCCGCGCCGTCCTCGGGCGCCTGTCCCTCGCGGACGAGCGCGAAGGCGAAGGCGAGCACGCACGAGACGGCGAAGAATACCGTCGTCGTGGCGATCTCGCGGCTCCGGAACTCGACGGTGAGGTCCTTCCGCAGGATGAGCCAGATGGCGCGAAGCATCAGCCGCTCCCAGGCCCGGTCGCGCGCGCGACGTCGTGGCGGCTCATCGCCCCATCACGCTCCGGTAGGTGGAACGCAGCCCTCCCGGCCGGGCGAGCGCCTCCACCACACGGCCTTCCCGTAGGAAGATGGCATGGTCGAGGAGCCCTTCGGCCACGTCGAGGTCGTGGGTCGCCAGCACGACGATGGCACCCCCCTCTCGGAGGGAGCCAAGACGTGCCACCAGCGCGGCCGTCGACGCGTCGTCGAGCCCGGTGAATGGCTCGTCGAGCAGCGCCAGGCGCGGCGCGTGGATGAGCGCGCGCTCGAGCGCCACACGCTGGCGCATGCCGCGCGACAGGCTCGAGACCGGATCGTCGGCGCGGTCGGCCAGTCCCGCCGAGTCGAGGGCCGCCCGGGCCCGCGCCCCGCGCCCGGGCACGCCGTAGAGGCCGGCAAAGAGCGCCAGGTTCTCGAACGCCGTCAGCTCCGGATAGAGGAACAGGTCGTGACCGAGCACGCCGATCCGGGCACGGAGCGAGGGACCGGCCGAGGCGTCGAACCGCCCGTAGCGCACTTCTCCCGCCGACGCCCGGAGCAGCGTGGCCAGAATCGCCAGCAGCGTGGACTTGCCGGCGCCGTTGGGCCCGAGCAGCCCCAGGATCGTCCCGCGCGGCGCGTCGAAGGAGACGCGCGACACGGCATGCCGACGCCCGAAGTGACGCGAGACGCCGGCGCAGGAGATCTCGTCGAAATCGACGCCGGTCACGCGGCGACGCCCTCGCCGCCTCCCGCCGGACCGTCGTGGCTCTCGTCGAGCTCGCCGTAGATCTGTTCGAGCTCCTCGAGCAGGCGTCCGCGGCGGCGGGCGTAGGTCCCGGGGTCGACCGAGCCGGCCCGTCGGTTGGACTCCAGCTTCGCGAGCTGCCCGAGCAGCGTGTCGCGCCGGGCCACGAGCTTCTGCCGTTCCCCGGCCCGGCTGGTTCGGCCACCCACCGCCAGCCACACACTGATGGCGATGATGCCCGCGGCGAGGCCGAGCGCCACATAGCGCGGCACGCGGCCGTGAGCGGGCAGCCCGGCGACGGTCACCGACAGCGTGCCTCCCGCCGGCAAGCCCTGACCGAAACCGAAGAGGAAGACACGGCCCTGCTCGTCGACCCGTTCCTCGTAGTCGCCGGCCTGCGGCGAGCTCATGCGCACGCCGTCAACCGGCTTCTCGACGGCGACGATGACCTGCGACATCGCTGCCGGCCACGACTGCGTCAGCGTCAGCACCGGGCGGTCGCCGGGCACACGGAACCCGACCTGGACCACCGTCGTCCCCGACGCGAACGGGCCCGTCAGCACGATACGGTTGTCCTCCACCGTTGCCACGGGAGACGACCCTTCGAGCGGTGTGGCCCCGGTGGCGTCCCCGGGAAGCTCGATGACGAGCGGCTCGCCCACGTCGACGCGACGGCGTGCGCTGTTGACGACCTCGAGGATGTAATAGACGTCGTAGCCGTCGGAGTCCCGGTTGTAGAACGCCAGCACCCGGCTCTCGCCGCCGAAGACCACGATGCCCGACACGGGCGGCTCGGCGGCGGCCGCCGCCTCCTCGGCCGCCTCACGGGCGGCGGCGCGTTCGATGCCGGCCACGAGAATCACGCGCAACCCGCCGCTCGCCGGTACGGCGAAGGGCTCCGACACGAGCCGCTCCCCCTCCACGGTGGCCTCGGCCACGGCCTGGCCGCCCCGGGGGAGCGTGCTGAACTCCGCGCGGCCCAGCTCGTCGGTGACCGTCGTCTCGACCACGTCCTCTATCGTTACCGACACCGGCTGTCCGGGCAGGTTGTTGCCGATGGCCTCGCGCACGAGGCGCACGGTGACGGTCCCGTCCGGCAGCTCGGCCGCCGGAATCGCCCGTCCGTGAATCAGCGACGGATCCGGCATGTCCTGCGCGAAGGCCACACCAGTACTGAGCAGCACGAACGCCGCCACCGCCCGGATCGCGAACATGAACGCGAACCCTGAACCCTGCACCATGCACGCAGAACTCTGGCGACTCATCCAGCCGCCGCGAGACGCTCCCCACATCCCTTGCAGAACCTCGCGTCCGCGTCGTTGACCGTGTCGCAGACCCCGCACGTCGCCTGCGTCGCCGCCACCGCGGCCGGGGGCTCCCGATGCGATGGGGCGGACGCGGACGCCCCGAGGCGTCGGGCAATCTCCCGTTCGATCCGGTCGCGGTAGCTCGTGCCCACGTCGAGCTGGCGCAGCAGCCCCGCGGCACGCGCGCGCAGGCGCCCGCTCACCTCGGCGTAGTCCTTCTCCGACACCTTGCCCATCGCGCGATCGAATTCCAGCTCCTTGATCGACCGCAGGGCGAGCGCCTTCTCGCGTTCGAGCGCCGCCCGCGTGCGGTCGCCCAGCATCCGCGGTCCGCTCGGGAGCCCCGTCCGCGTGAACGGCAGGAGCACACGCAGGGCGGCCAGCCCCACGGCCGCGGCCGCAAAGATGGTCAGGCTGACGAGGAGGACGCCCGGCGCCGACTCGCCGCGCGAGACGAAGACGGCAATCGTGGCGCCGACGAGCCCCGCCAGCGTGAACAGTTGCCAGGGCTGGAACGCCGTCTCGTCTGCCGTGGAGGACGTCGGCCGTGCCCGCTCAGTCGAGGTCTCGGAGCTCATCGTCCAGGCGGGCATCGAGCGCCGGATCGACGGGAGCCGCCGCGGCCTCGGCCACCGGCGTGGACCCGGCCGCGCGGCGCGACCAGCGGCGGGCGGTCACGGCGGCCACGCCGAGACCCGCGAGGCCGAGGGCGTAGGGAAACATCCAGCCCAGGCGGTTGAAGCCCTCGTCCGGGGGGACGATCAGCACGGCCTGGCTGTCGTACTTCGCGATGAAGTGATCGAGGATCTGGTCCCGGCTGTTGCCGGCCCTGACGAGCTGGGCGACGATCTCGCGCTCCCGTGCCGCGTAGGGGCACTCGCATTCGTCCAGGGAGCGGCGCACGCATCCGCCGCACATGCAGACGAGCTCACGGGCCGCCGCCCGCTCGGCCTCCGAGCGTGACGGCAGCGGCCGGTACTGGGCGCTCTCCTCGTGGAGAGGCTCGGTCATCTGCGCCGCGGCGAGGCCCGGCTGCAGCACCAGCGCCAGGAACAGAAGCGAGGCCGTGGCCGCGTGGGCGGGCACCTTCGCCGTCGCGAACGCGAAGGCCGCCTCCGGCAGGAGCGCGATGAGCGTGCCCATGGCCAGCACACCGAACCCGAACCACAGCCAGTTCACCAGCGGGTTGACGAACGCCTCGATCGTGGCCGCCTGCGTGCCGAGCTCGAACTCCTTCATCGCCAGATAGAGATCGTGGCTGAAGGAGCGGCGAATGGCCACCTCCGTCGTGGGCTCCTCCTCGTGGCCACGGAAGAACCAGCGCGCCGGATACATGCGGCCCACCTCGGCACCATCACGGAGGATGGTGATCTCGGCGGTGATCATCTGCTTGCGCGGGTCCTCGTGCTCGGTGAGCGCGTCCATGCGGACCGTGAACTCCCCGACCGTCATCTCCTGTCCCGGGGTGAGGGACCTGATATCGGTCTGCTTGAAGCCCTCGCCCGCGAAGCCGAGGAACATCAGCACGATGCCGACGTGCACGAGGTAGCCGCCGTAGCGCCGCTTGTTGCGTCCCACCAGGCCCACGAGCGCGGTGAAGAGGTCCGTGCCTGTCGTCTGCTGCCGCACCCGCGCGCCGCCCCAGAACTCCTGGAGGATCGTGCCGAGCACGAAGCCCGCGAACGCGAAGCAGATGCCCGAGCTCCAGACGCGCACGCCGAGCACCACGACCGTACCGCCGACGACGAGCCCCGACACCACCGGGAACAGGAACTGGCTCCGCAGGTTCGCCACGGCAGCCTTCCGCCAGGCCAGCAGCGGCCCGATGCCGGTGAGCAGGAGCAGCGCAAGTCCGATCGGGATCATCCACTGGTTGAAGAACGGCGGCCCCACCGTGATGCGCTCGCCCGTCACCGCCTCGCTCAACGTGGGGAACATCGTGGCGAAGAGCACGAAGAACGCGCTGAAGAGGAGGATCCAGTTGTTGAAGAGGAAGGCCGCCTCGCGCGACAGCCACGAGTCCAGCTCGTTCCGCGCCCGCAGCAGGGGCAGCCGGTAGATCACGAAGCCGAAGCTCACCGCGAGCGTCGCCACCATGAAGATCGTGAACAGGCGCGCCAGCTCCGGGTCCTCGCCGAAGGCGTGCACCGACTGTACGATGCCCGAGCGCGTCATGAACGTGCCGAACAGCGTCAGGAAGAACGTCGTGATGACCAGCGACACGTTCCACACGCGCAGCATGCCGCGGCGCTCCTGGACCATCACCGAGTGCAGGAAGGCCGTCGCGGTGAACCAGGGCAGTAGGCCGGCGTTCTCCACCGGATCCCAGCCCCAGAAGCCGCCCCAGCCGAGCTCCTCGTACGCCCAGATCATCCCCAGGCCGAGACCGATCGACAGGAAGAGCCAGGCCACCATCGTCCAGCGCCGGACCGCGCGCAGCCAGGCGTCGTCGAGATGGCCGGTGATGAGCGCGGCCATGCCGAAGGCGAACGGGATGGTGAGCCCGACGAACCCCAGGTACATCGTGGGCGGATGGATCACCATGTACGGGTTCTGGAGCAGCGGGTTGAGCCCGGTCCCCTCGGCCGGCGTCTGGGCGAGGAACGTCTGGAACGGGTTGTTGTGGACGACCATCAGGTACAGGAAGAACATCTGCACCACGGCGATGACCGACACCACGTACGGGACGAGCTCCCGGTGTCGCTCGCGGTTGATGTACACCGCGGCGCTCCCGAAGAGCGACAGCAGGAACACCCAGAACATGATCGAGCCGTCGAGGCCGCCCCAGTACGACGTCAGCTTGTAGAAGAGCGGCAGCGCCGAGTCCGAGTAGCGCTGCACGTACTTGATCGAGTAGTCACCGGTGACGAAGGTGTAGACGATGACGGAGGAGGCGGCCGTCATGATCGCGGCCACCATGTAGAAGGCCCCGATGCCGCTCTCGACCAGCGCCCGGGACCGGCGGCGCGCGCCGGCCACCGAGATCGCCGCCGCGTAGGCGCAGACGACGAAGGCGGCGAGCAGCAGGTAGTAGCCGAGCGAGGCCATACCGCGCTACCTCGCGGTCGAGGCGATCGGTGCCTCCTCGTACTTCGACGGGCACTTCGCGTCCATCTCGGTCGCGTGGAACGTGCCGTCGGACCGCAATTCACCCGTGAGCACGACCTCGGCCTCGTCCTTGAACGCGTCGGGCGTGTGCCCCTGATAGTACGCCGTCACTCGCTTCCCGTTGCGCTGCATGTCGAAGCGGTACTCCAGCGTCTCCCGCTTGCGCGTGATCGTTCCCGGCACGACGTAGCCGTGCACCTGCAACGGCTGGCCCACCCAGGTCTCGGGCTCGGCCACCACCTCGTCGAGGAACTTGTAGAACTGCATGTTCTCGCGGAGCGAGGCGTAGAACAGCGCTCCGAAGGCCACGGCGAGGACGAGCACCGTGGCGCCGATCCGGACGGCTTTCTGGGTTTTGTGGCTCATGGACGCCTTCTGGCTCATGGGCGATTTCTGGCTCATGAGCGCCTTCTCATTCAGGAAGAACGACTTCCGTCGTGTGATCCTGCGGTCAGGATATCAGCAATCCAGCCCCCGTGCACATCTGGTACACGAGGGCCACCGGCAGCCCGACCACGTTCGAACAGGACCCCTCCAGATGGGTGACGAAGCGCGAGGCGAAGCCCTGCACGGCGTAGCCGCCCGCCTTGTCGACGCCCTCCCCGGTGGCCACGTACCAGTCGATCTCTCCGGGTCCCAGCGAGGCGAACCGCACCGTCGTGACCTCGACCCGTGTATCGACCAGCCGCGCGCGCCCGGGCCGTGGCACGCTCAGGGACACGCCGGTCAGCACCTGGTGGCTGCGCCCGGAGAGCCGCCGGAGCATCCGACGCGCGTCGGCGGCGTCGGCCGGCTTCCCCAGGATCCCGCCGTCGAGCACGACGGTCGTGTCGGCCGCCAGGATCGCCCGGTCGCGCACCCGCGTGGCCACCTCCGCCGCCTTGGCCGCCGCCAGCCGCCGCACGTAGGCCTCCCCCGTCTCGTCCGCGCGGATCGCTTCGTCGATCGTGGGGACCTCCACCTCGAACGGCAGGCCGGCCGCCTGGAGCAGCGCGGCCCGCCGCGGCGAGGCCGAGGCCAGGATGAGCGGTGTGGACACGCGGGCGCATTCTGTCACGCGGGCGCACCCGGCGCGCTTGCCACGGGCCGATTTCGCCTACAATGGGCGCGTCCTATCTGGAGGAGACGCCACATGGACGCAATCCGTCGTGTCGCCGGCTGCGCGGTACTCCTCGCCGTCGTCGCCTCACCCTCGGCCCAGGAACCCACCGAACTGACGGGGCCACTCCCCCCCGAGCAGATGGAGACCTTCCTCCTCGACGGGGAGGTCGGGCGGTTGCGCTCCGCAGGGGACGGCATCACCGATTCGAAGCGTGCGACGCTGACGCACCAGGGCCAGGCGCACGACGCGCACATCCAGGACATCGACGAGGAACGCGCCCTCTTCGAGGCCGGAGGCAAGAGCGAGGTCGGCTTCAGGGACTCGTACAAGTTCAACATCGCCGCCTACCACCTGGCGCAGCTCATCGGGTTCGAGCAGGTGCCGATGTCGGTGGAACGCCGTGTGAACGGTCGGTCGTCCTCGGTGACGTGGTGGGTGGACGACGTGCACATGGACGAGGGGGATCGGCTCGAACAGCAAGCCTACGGCCCGGACCGGGAGCGCTTCTTCAAGCAGATCTACGTGCTGTACCTGTTCGACGAGCTGATCCAGAATCGCGACCGCAATCCGGGCAACATCCTGTGGACGAGCGATTTCACCATGTGGCTGATCGACCACTCGCGGGCGTTTCGCCTCGGCAACGACCTCGAGAAGCCCGAGCGGCTCCTGCGCGTCGAGCGCACGCTGCTGGACCGGCTCCGGGGGCTCACGCGCGAGGCGTTCGAGGCCCGCGCCGGGCGATGGCTCACGGGCCGGCAGATCGACGCCGTGATGGCCCGCCGCGACAAGATCGTGGCCCACTTCGACGAGCGCATCGGGCGCATGGGAGAAGCGGCGATCCTCTATTCCTGGTAGCGCAGGAGTCTCCGACGGCTTCGGGCATCCGGCAGCCGCGGTGCCCTGAACCGGCTGGGGCCCGTGGTATCGTGCGTGGCGTGGTCCCGGTGCACGACGTGATTCCAGACGCGCTGGCCGCCGTGGTGCGCAAGGCCGCGCTCACCCCCGAGAAGGTGGCCTTCGCCTGGCGGCGCGCCGTGGGTCCTGCCGTCGATCAGGCGAGCACGGTGGAGCTGCGCGGCGCGGTGCTGCAGGTCCGCGCCCGCGACGCCGCCTGGCAACGCGAGATCCGCCGGTCGGCCCCGCTGATCACATCGAGACTGCAGGTCCTGCTCGGCGAGCGCGCCGTCCGCGAGATCGTGGTCTCGCGCGAGGGCGCGCGATGACCACGCTCGGCGCGGTCGGCATCCCGTGATGCAGGCCGTCATCGCCTCGGCGGTCCGCGTGCCGACGGGGCGCCTCCTCGGTACGCTCAAGGGGTTCACCGCCCCCCAACTCGGTGCGATCGCCATCCGGGAGGCGGTGCGCCGGGCCGGCGTCGATCCGGCGCTCGTCGAGGAAGCCATCATGGGCAACGTCGTCTCGGCTGGTGTCGGCCAGGCGCCGGCCCGTCAGGCGGCGCTGCAGGGCGGCCTTCCCGATCAGGTGGCGGCGCTCACGATCAACAAGGTCTGCGGCTCCGGCCTCAAGGCGGTGATGCTGGCTGCACAGGCCATCGCCGTCGAAGACGTCGAGATCGCGGTGGCGGGCGGCATGGAGTCGATGAGCAACTGCCCGCACCTGCTGCCCGGCGTCCGGGACGGCTGGCGGCTCGGTCACGGGCAGGCCCTGGACTCGATGATCCACGACGGGCTGTGGTGCGCCTTCGAGCAGTGGCCCATGGGCAAGGCCGGCGAGCTCATCGCCGCCGAGCGCGGTATCGAGCGGCGCGCGCAGGACGAGTTCGCGCTGGCCAGCCACCGCAAGGCCACCGAGGCCACGGCAACCGGCCGCTTCCGCGCCGAGATCGTGCCGGTCACGATCCCTCAGAAGAAGGGCGACCCGATCGTGTTCGATCGCGACGAATCGGTCCGCGATGATGCCTCGCTCGAAGCGCTCTCCAAGCTGCGCCCCGCCTTCTCGGCCGAGGGGACGGTCACCGCCGGCAACGCGCCGCCGGTGAACGACGGCGCCGCCGCGCTTGTCGTGATGTCCGCGCGGCGGGCCGAGGCGCTGGGCGTGACGCCGATGGCCCGCATCGTGGGACAGGCGTCGAGCGGTCTGCCGCCGAAGTACGTGCTGATGACACCGGTGGAGGCGATCCGGCGCGTGCTCGCCAGGACCGGATGGACGCTCGACGAGGTGGACCTGTTCGAAATCAACGAGGCGTTCTCGGTGCAGCTCCTGGCCGTGCTGGCCGACCTGGGGCTCGACCCGGCGAAGGTCAACGTCAACGGCGGCGCCGTGGCGCTCGGGCATCCCATCGGCGCCAGCGGCGCCCGCATCCTGACGACGCTCGTGCACGCGCTCGAGCAGCGCGACCTGCGACGCGGTATCGCGGCGTTGTGCATGGGCGGTGGCAACGGTCTGGCCCTCGCGGTATCGCGAGAGCTCTAGCCCCGGAGACTCACTCGAGTTGCCGACGTCTGCCCCCGGCCCCGGCGCCGGGGGCAACGCGCGACGGACGCTTGCCCGGCGCTGGACTTGCGCCCGCACTCGGCGCACGATAGCGTCGCCCGTATCGACCCATGGAGTCGCGCCTGGACCGGCTGCTCGAACGATTGACGAACGCGCACGGCGGCGAGCGAACCGTGGCGCTGCTCATGTTCGCCTATTCGTTCCTGGCGATGACCTCGTACAACATCGTCAAGCCGGTCGGGCGGTCGAAGTTCATCGAGGTGTTCGGATCCGAGAACCTGCCATACGGTCTGATGGCCTCGGTCGCGCTCGTGGGCGTCCTCATGCACCTCTATGGCGCGCTGCTGAAGCGGGTAGGCCGGCAGCACGTCATTCCGCTGACCCAGTTCCTGCTGAGCGCGGTGCTCGTCGCGCTCTGGATCCTGCTGCGCGCCGGCGCCGCGTGGGGCACACTCGCGCTCTATCTCTTCGGGCAGGTCTTCGGCCTCCTCCTCCTCAGCCAGTTCTGGACGCTGGCCAGCCAGATCTACCACGCGCGCCAGGCCAAGCGCCTCTTCGGCTTCGTCGGCGGTGGAACGTGTCTCGGCGGCGCGCTCGGCGGGACGATCACGAAGGCAGCCGCGCTCGCGATCGGACAGGACAACCTGCTGCTGCTGAGCACGGCCGTCCTGCTCGTGTGCGTGACCGTCGTGCTCCGGATCCTCAGGCAGCCGGGCATCGACTCCCCGGGCCATGTCGGGGACGATGCCGGAGCCGCCGACGCCGGCATCGGGACGCTCGAGCTCCTCGGCCGGTCGCGACATCTGCGGGCTGTCGCGGCCGTGGCCGCCGTCGCGGCCATCGGCTCGGCCGTGGTCGATCAGCAGTTGAGCATGGCCGCCGATGCCGAGCTGTCCGGGGATGCCATCGCCGCGTTCTTCGGCGAGATCACGATCTACCTCTCCCTGGCCGGCTTCGTGGTCCAGGTCGGGCTCACTCGCCGGATCCACAGTACGCTGGGCATCTCCGCCGCACTGCTCCTGCTGCCGATCGGCCTCGGGCTGAGCGCGTCGGCAATCCTGGTCTGGGGAACGCTGTGGGCCGCGGGGGGTGCCCGAGTGTTCGACGGCACGCTGCGCTACTCGCTGGACAAGACCACGCGGGAGGTCCTGTTCCTTCCGGTGCCACAGGAGCTGCACTTCAGCGCCAAGCCGTTCATCGACGTGACGACCGAGCGCGTCGCGCGGGGCGCCGCGGCCGTCCTGATTCTCGTCCTCATCCATCCCACCTGGGGCCTCGACCTGGACTGGCGGCTGCTGAGCTACGCCAGCCTCG
>Ga0299906_10000320_pt1 | contig 47014 bp, 69 predicted proteins | sample RVTome_14_FD_200259 | JGI IMG/M metagenome (GOLD analysis project Ga0299906, IMG submission 200259) | Soil microbial communities from uranium-contaminated site in the Upper Colorado River Basin, Wyoming, United States - RVT145D125 (version 2) ... | reverse complement strand
GGATGAGGTTGACCTCGGAATCGGTGACGGCGTCAGCCATTCCGTATTCCAGCGCGGCAGTCACATCGCCTTGCTCGAAGACATCGAATGTCGTCTCCAGGAACACCATCTGCGCGAAGGAGTGGATCATCGCATCCTTGTAAATCTGCGGCATGTTCATCGTGTCGGCACGGAAGGTCAGGGTGTTCGCCGCGGCATTGGTCTGGAGCATGTAGCTCGTCTCCGGACCGATGATGGCGGCGTACTTGTTCCCGAGCTTCGCGAAGCCCTGGGCGTTCTTCTTGCGGAGCTTCTTGCGCGCAAGGAAGAACCCTTCGGGCAGGACATTGTCACCAGCAGCAACCGTCCCAAACGCAGACCCATCCGCGTTCGGCTGGACCCACATAACTGCCGAATCCGTGGCGTCAGCATCTTCTTCTAGCAGCCCAACACCGGCAACGGCATCGCCGAGCTGCGCATATGTCGACAAACGCTGTGCGAGGCCCTGGTTGAGGAACAATGCACCGCGCTCCAGGTAATCACGGATCGTCGCGGAAACCGCGAACATATCCTCGATACCGAAGAAGTCGACGTACTTGCGAAGCTGGATCGTCCGCGCCCCGAACTTGAGCGCACGCAGGTCACGGGTGGTGACGGTCGCAGAGCTGTCACCCAGCGCCGCAGCAGTCACCGCGTTCGCGGCGGTAGCATCGTAAGTCGGGATGTGGGCAACTAGCCCCTGGCCCGGGAGCATGATGAGCGGTGTGCCCAAGCTCCACAGAACCGTGTTAGAAAGCAGCGACGGTTCCGCTACCGACCACAGCTTTTGCTGGAGGGCCGTATTCGCAGTCGGAATCGCATTAGAACCAGAAGTTGCTGAGGTAATCGCGTCAGCCACAGCAACCACCTACCTTTCGCGTTAGCCGTTCCGGCGATTGATACCGAGCGGGTCTTCCTCTGCGATCATGCGATCAAGCAGGGAATCGGCCAGCTTGGAGTTCCCGGATGCACGAGCTTCCTCGTACCGTGCGGCTGTACTGTTTCGCCCGGAGCGGATTGGGGTTACTCCCCCACCCCGCGGGCGGTCAACAGGTCGCGATGGTTCAAGCGGCGCTGGACGGGACGGCAGCTCGACACTGCCCTTCGCCAAATCCACAAGCGCGATTTTCAGTGGCTCCCCGCTGAGCTGGCCAAGCCACGGATGCTTCTCCATCAACTGGGATTTGACAGTTGTCGTCAATCCCACCTGTGCAAGAGACTCGGCTTCCTGGGCCGATCGAAGGTTTTCCTCAAGCGGGGCAATGCGCCCTGCTACCCCCGCCATGATAGTCACAAACAAATTCCCCGCAGCACGCTCGAACTGGTCGGGGGTCATGACCAGCACCGACTCCTCTTCCCTGATCCTCGCCCATTCCTTCGCACCGTCGACCCCACTGTCGGGGTCACCCATAATGAGCGGCATCAACTGGGTGCCAAGCTCGCGGAGGTTCTTTGGTCCGGCAGCGGTAGCTGGGGTAGGTGGGGAAGTAGGTGAAGTGGTACCCTCCACTGGGGCGGGTTGTGCTCCCCCTTGCTTTCGTAGTTCCGCGGCCTCGTTCGCGGCGCGGCCGCCGATCTGGCGGGCTTCGCGCAGGGCCGCGAGGGCTTCTTCGTAGGTCCGGGGTTCGGAACCTGTGAAGGTTGGCTCGGGGGCAGGTTCGTCTGGTTGCGGGTCTGGGTCAGGGGTGTTGTCACCAGCGAACGCAAGTGCCCGCGCCGCCGCCTTGGACGGGTTTTCCAGCATGGTGCTGTTGGTGTCCCCGCTGATGGCCGCGAAGATTTGGTCGTCGGTGAAGTCAGCGAGGGCGGAGGTCGGCGCAGCGGGGGCCGGTGCGGCCGTGGGCTCAATCGTTGGTTCGTTTGGTAGATCACCGGGCATGTTTGGTTTCCTCGAATGTGAAAGGGTCCGTCGAACGCGCGGCCCAATGCTGCGCATCGACTAGTCGCCCGCGGTGGGCCTGGGCTTCTGCATAGCGTTTCTCCACCACATCCCCCAAGTTCGCCATCAGCCTCAGGGCCGATTCGATGGTTCGGGCGCGATCAGGATCGGCGATTTCGCCAGCGAGGTACGCACGGTGGATGTCGCTTGCTTGGGTGAGGAGCTGGCCCTGGATGAACTGCCATACCCCGTCTCGGGATGATCTTTCCCACAGACCGTGCAGCATTTCCCAAAACTCCATCGACAAACGCGAGTCGTCGGGCGGACGATAGTGTCGATCGTGCAGGATATCGACGATTTCCCCGATGGGGGAAAGGGTGATCTCAGGGCGGGCCAGGTATTCATTCGCTGCGGCCTTTGCTTCGGCCAGCGGATTCCCCGCCGTCCCCTTCCCCAGCACCATCTCCGCCAGGTCCCATCTCAGCCGTAGCCAACGCTGCTTGAGTCTGGACCGCAAGCGCCGCACGTTGGGCGCGCGCATTCTCGACCTCCTGTTGCGAGCGGAAGAATCGGCGTGGATTGAGTGTACCGGACCGGTAGAGGAAGTCCTCAGCCATTTCCGGAACCCGCAGCCACTCACGGGCCTCGGGATCTTGCGCGAAAGCGGTCAGGAGTGTCAAGTAGTTCTGGGCCTGTTGGCCGTCAATCGACCCGAAGTCCCCGGCTTTCACGTAGATATCCACCGGCCAAATGAGCTGGTCAGCGGTGAGGGTGACGGGGCGCCCGCCGCCGTGTTCCTCCGCGAGCTTGATCCACGCCGGGCGGGACAGGTACGTTTGGTTGAGGAGGAAGTAATCCTCCATGATGCGTTGGTCGAGCTGGACACCGACAAGCATCGACTGGAGCCGCACCCGCGAGCCGGATTTCTGCTCGATTTGGCTTATCTCGAACGCTGAGGTCCGTTGGCCGTGGGATTCCCCGAGGCGATTGAGATCGCTGCCGAAGGTCTGGCGCGCGCGGGAGCGGGCTTCCTCAACCTCGGCGAAGGCTTGCGGCATGACTTGGCTGACTGGCAACATCCCCATCACATCGCCGGGGGCATCGTCGGAATCGTAGGTGTACACAACCCCGGGTGCGAGCCCCAGTGATCTGAAACTCCACCCAACATCACGGCGGGCGATTCTCGGGCGTAGGATGTTGATCCACGCCTCAGCGAGCCGCAGGTTGCGAAGCTCGGACGCGGTTTGGATTTCGCCCAGCACCCACCGAAGGGCCGATCGACCGTAAGGTTCGTCGCCGATTTGGACAAATGCTACGTCGCGGTGCGGCGGGCGAAGGTTCGGGGTAGGCAGGGCTTCGTCGCGGAGCTTGGTGCCGTCGAGGGCGAAGACCTGGTACCGCCACTGGGTGTCGGTGTAGTTTCGGCCACCGTCGGCGCGTGACGGCACCCACCCCCAACACTGGCGAAGGGTAACCGCGTTCTTGGGGGAAAGAGATTGGTCCGACAGTCCCGATGTCCTCGATGTTGAGGACTGGGTACCTACCCCTGCTGTGTGGGGCCGGGGTGGGCCAAAGGTCGCAGCGGGGTTGACGGCACCAGACCCGGAGAACGCGAAGGTGCTCGTGCTCAGGTTCCGCAGGCCGGCGTAAAGCTCGTGCCCAGCGTGAGCACGGTATTCGCTGTCCATGTAGCGGAGGTAGTCGAGGTCAGCTTCGAATTCCTGGACCACCCACAGGTAGTTGCCCAACGCGTCCTTCGTGTTCGAGAACCAGGTGCGGCGCAGGTCACCGAACTCGGTCCAGGGTCCGTCGTGGGTGATGACTTTGCTGATCTCGGCCGGGCGCATGGCGGAGTCGCCGTCGGGGCCGAGGGCCGGGTTGGACATCATCGGGAGCCTGCGTTCGCCAAGTTCGCGTAGCCAGAAGCTGTAGTGGATCATGTGCCCGCGAGCGAGGCCGGTGCGCAGGTGCGCGGGGATGGTGGTGGCGAGCCTAGCTGCCCGGCGGTCGGAGGCAAGTTTTTCCTGGGCGGCGTATTGGTAAACTACACTCGGCGCTGTCACCGACTCGACGGTGAACGATCTGGGGTCACGGATCGAATTCGCGGCGAGAGCTGGGATGTGGGAGTCGATGAGTTCGAATGCGTCTGACATCAAATCCCCACGCATCCACTCGGTACCGGGAGGGCGGGACAGCCGCACATTGTTCATCAAGAAATCGTCGCCCTGGTCCCAATCGGATTGGAAAGCGAGCTTTTTGGGGTCGCCTTCAAGGCGGATTCTGTCATCCCACATGCCATAGAGGGTTTCGTCGCGCACTGTGGTCATCCCTTTTTGGGTTGGATGGAGATCGCCGCTGGGTGGAATCCCGACTCAAGATCGGGGTCAATGAGGCTCCCCGCCATCCAAGGGTACTCAGGGTGGGACACCAGGTCCCCTTCGTCGATGTCGGTGATTTTGCCAATCATGGTGTGGGAAACGCGTTCGGGGCGCGAGGTTGAGCGGGCCTGGGGACGGTAGATTTCCTCGTGGAAAACGTCGCTCAGGGCGGTCGCCTCGTCGATGAATGCCGATGAGTTGATGGTTTGCATCTGGGAGCAGGCTTCATGGACGCCCGGGGTACCTTCGACGAGGAAGATCCTGGGCTCTTGCCAAAACCCGGTGACTTGGTGGAGTCGAGCGCGGTCGCCCTGGCCCTTGCGACGGACAATGGGGATCACATTTGGGAGCCTGACCTGGTTCTCGTGGCAGTAGTTCTTGAAGAACTGGGTCGTGGTTTGGCTGGAGCCGTGGTGCCCGGTGTCGGCGTCGTAGGTGATGGTGCGGATGCGCGCGTGGGCTGGGTCGCCTGGGAACTTGGGGGTGTACCAGGCCCAGTTGATGAAGTCGACGATTTTGTCGGCGCATTCGGCCATGGTGGCGGTGCGCGAGGTCCACCCCCGCACGATGTAGACGTTGCCTCTCCAGTGCGCGGCCACGAACAGCGCGTTGGCGTCGCCGCGGGCGGCGCCGGTTTCACCTTTGAACGCCCAGTCCCCGTGCATGGTGAGGAAACTGTAAGCTTCCTGGGGGACCTCGGATTTGGTGATTAACGCTGCTCTGATGTGAGCGTCGGTAACCGGGTTGCCCTCGTAGTCCGCGGGGCGGTTGTTGAGCTGGGCGGCGGCGAAGATGGGGGAGCGCAGCTTTTCGGAGGCGATGTCGTGGGGCGGCCAGGCGATGGGGAAAAAGGAATCGACGGGGTTGCCTTCGGTGTCGTATTCGCAGGACCGTTGGATCACATGCCAGCCGGCCAGGTGTGCGTAGCTGTGCCAGTTCTCGCGGAAGTCGGCGGGAAGTTCACCGCGGGGTGCGCCTAGTAGCACCCGCTCGCGGACCACCGGTTCGATCTCGGTGCGGATGATGCGCCCGACGAGGTCGTCCTCACCATACCTCGTGCACACCAGGAGAAAATACCCGTCGGGGTTGATGACCGGGCCGAGGGATTTGTAATGGGTCCAGACCTTGTCCATCCAGGCAACCCGCTGCTCGCGGAGCTTTTCCTCGGTGATGGGGTCGTCGAGAATGAATAGATCGGGGTGGCCGCCTGTGAAGCCGGTACTAACGCTCCCCGTTATCAACGTCGCGTCGTGCCTAGTTAGGTCCTTGCGAGCAAGGGTTACCGACTCGATGTCATTCCATGGGCGGACCGAGTTCCCGGTGCCGGGGTAGTATTGGCCGAACATTTCGACGAGGCGTGAGCCTTCCCGGTCCCCGCGCCAGTGGGCCTTGGTGGCGTCGGCGAATTTGTTGACGAGTTCCTTCGTCGCCGCGCTGAGGCCGATGGAGATTTCGGGGTCCCAGGCGTGGACAAACGGGCCGAGGGTTTCGCTGACGTTGGAGGATTTCCCGGTTCGGCGGGGCGGAAGAAGGATTGCGTTGCGGCGCCCGATGCACCGGCGGGGGGTGGTGGAGCCGGGGGGTAGGGCTCGGTCGTGGGCGCGATCCTTCAACCATTGCACAATGTGGGCGGACTGGGCCTCGATGAACTCCCGGACCATGGGGTCTTGGAGGATTCGAACCTTTGATGGGTCGGCGCCCAGGACCCGGGTGTTGAACGCCCAAAGGGAATTCAGGGCGAGCTTGCGTTCGAGCAGTGCGACCCTCGCTCGCTTGAGCGCTATGAACTTCCCGTCGCGGGACAACGAGTCGAAGTCCGGTGGGAGCAGGGTGCGCAGCAGTTCGTTATTCATGGTCGCGCGGGGCGGATGCCGGGTAGTTTTGGAGAGAACCGAATTGGGGTGATAGTCGAGCCCGGGGCGGGGGAAAACCCGAGGGGTGCGGTTGAAGATGGAATCATGGTCGCGCGGTCGAGGGCGCTTAGGGGACCTGAGGGGGGTAAGGGTAGCTCACCTAGCACATGGGCCAGGTAGGCGAATTCGCCCAGGGAGTACAGTAGGGCCATGGAAACTGGGTGCGGGTGGGGCCCGGCGCCGATGGGGGTTGGGTTGAGGTAGGTGAGCATGGGGGGACAGGTAGTCCTTAGGTTGACCGGAAAGCTGGGAATTGGTGCAGGATTTGTGGGGGGCTACCCCTCTCTCTCGCCCCCGGCCTGGGGGGGAAAGGGGGTGGGTGCGCCATCGCCCCCGTCCGGGAGGGCAAGCGGGTCAAGCTCCTCGTCCGCTAGTGGACTAGTTGTGCTCCCAATCCCTAGCCGGGCGAGTTCGTCAATTAGTTCAGCTTCCGCAGCGTTCAACACGTTGACTGGTTGTGAGCCCAGGATCTCGTGGGTAGCACGTATGCGTACTTCACGGGGTGCGAACGCCCCGATGCGTTCTAGCTCGGTACGAATCGCGCTCACCCGTTCGCCGACCTTGGCACTTCGCTCCTCGGCCATCTCAGCGAGCAGTACCCCAGCCCGATTCGGGGTAAGTAACCGCCCCTCAGGGATTTGCGCTTCCTCACTCCCGCGTTCCCCTTCTATCAACCAGCCCCGAAGTGTAGCCAAACTAGGACACGAGCGTTCAAATTCTTTACGCAGGATCCGCCAAATGCTCGCCTTGTTGGAATTTGTCTCATACAGCGCCCAAGCGCGAAGCACCATCGCGGGATTCCGCGACCGTCTGGACACCTCAAGTATACCCTTTGGGTACCCCTGCGCTCGGGCTTCCCTTACCAGCGCATCACTATCCAGCGCTTCACCGATCGGCGTTGTACCATTTGGTAAATTACCCATGGGCGAAGGTTACCACCGGGCGGGTTCCACTGTCAAGGGCCAGGGCGCATCCTACCCCACCCAAGTTATCCCCACCTTTGTGCAAATTCCCCTGGACTCCCCCATTCGATCCGCGCTACCATTCTCTCGTTGGCCACGGGAACGCATGGGCACGCCCCTTGCACCCCTTTGGCCCACCGTGAACCCCGAACGCAGGAGACTAGACCATGCTATCCCTACAGCGCAACCCATTCGCGCGCGGTGAATACGTCCGGCGCATCGTGCATTGCGCGACTTCCTGTCACGAATGCGGGCAGTTCCGCCGCCGTCTCTATGCATACGATTGGGTTCCGGACGACCGGGCCCACCGTCCGCTATCAAAACGCGGTGCCGCGGGAAAAACAACCCTGAGCGCGTTCTGCAACTTCAAGTGCTTTTCTGCATACTGGGGGGATTAGAGCCATGCCCACCGAACGCCACGCAACCTACCAAGATCCCCTCCGCCCCATGCCACCGTCCGCCCATAAGCGCATTCAGGCTTGGTACGACGACGCCGAGCGCATCAACGCCCGGCAGCGTCAGCTCACCCTCGCGTGGCTCGCGGCGGTTGCCGTGGGCGCCATTCTCGCGCGCTACCTTTTCCCGGCCTTGGGCCGATAGGAGATCCTATGAACGCAAAGCACACGCCCGGACCGTTGCGCGTTGTGACTAACAAAGCCGGAATCCCCTTGGTGGTTGCCGATACGGGGAAATATTGGGAAAAAGAGCAGCAGATCGCCGGGTACAGTGGCCCCAACGCCGAAGGTAACGCGCAGCTAGGCGCCGCCGCCCCGGATCTGCTCGAAGCCGCTGAGGCCGCGGTCAAAGGCTGGGAACATCCTACAGTTGAAAGTATCAAGATGCGCTGCGATGCAACGCTCTTGCTTCGGGCCGCCATCGCCAAGGCACGGGGAGAGTAAGCCCGCTCACACTTTTCCAGGGGTGCCAACGTACCGGCCACCCTGCGAAACGCGCCCACAGAGGCACCTTGGAAGTCGAAAAGGTGAATAACAGGCGAAAGCGCCACAACCCCAGAACGCAGGAGCCTTTACCATGTTTGAACCAGCGAGACAATGGGACCGTGACAAATTCATTAAAGCCTATCGGCATGCGCTAAAAAGCCGCTCTGGCAAGCAGTGGAGCGTAACAGGCGGGCGCGGCACAGCTTGGGGCTGGATTCATATTACAGCACTTCCGCGCAACGGCGGCTCATGTATGGACGACGCGACGCGCGCCGAACTCGGCAAGCTGCTCGGCATGGGCGGCCCGGCGCATCCACAGGGCGAAAGCGTCCCAGCATCTACCGACTACCGCCTGGAATACTTGGAGCGTTGCCAAGGTCAATCCGTCACGAAACCCGCTACCCCATATTGGGACTAGGAGAAACCCATGAATACTCAACCAGAACAAAAACGATGCCGCGACTGCAACGAGCCGGCCATCGTAATCAAACTCACAATCCCAATCCCACCGACAACGCTAAACCCGCGCGCACCACGTGAAATAGTTGGCGAGATTTCGCGCCTCTGCCGCAAGCACTTTGAGGAAGTCTACGGGCCAGGTATTCTCCCTCCGCCGGCCGAGCTGGAAGCCCTCAACGAAGCTGCAAGGGAGTATTAGCCATGATCCGCCAAGATGATCGAACCCCAGAACAACGTACGACTCATACCTGGCTCGCCATCGGCACAGATACCTTTATGTCTGGCTGGGGCGGCGCGGAAGGCGGCAACAGCTTTGCCGCTTGGGCGTGCGATAGTTGGCAAGACGCCAAGACAATGACCGAGCACCTAGAGCGACGCGGGGACATGCAGCGCGTCCGCATCGAATACGACGATCCCAAGCGCCCTTATCGGCCCGGCCGAACCTGCGCGCACCTGCATATATACCTTGCAGACCTTGAGCGTGCTAAGGGCTGGAAGCGGCCGGCATGAGCGACCAAGGCACCACCCTCGCCGAGCTTCGAGCGCAGATTGTGTGCCGGCTCACTGGCGGGGATATCTGCCGCTGCAAGTTCTACACGCGGTCCGGCCGGCGCTGCGACATCTGCGCCGAGGCAGAGGCGATCGCCGACATCGTGGTAGCTGAGTACCAGGAATGGCTGCGCGTGGTGTTGGAGAATTTGTACTCCTAGCCCCACGAGCAGGGAAGGCGGCCGGGGCTTGTGGGGCGAGCGTTCACCCGGCCGCCCACGAATTCACCGACGAAAGGGATAACCCCACCATGCCAAGCGAACTCTACCGGTCCCCCCGGGCGGTGTGCGGGTGCGGGAAGGTCGGGATCGGCCACCCCCCATGCCCCGGGTGCACAACCCGGGCGACGGTGGTGGACATCACCCCACTGCTGCCCCCAGTTCCACCGACGCCGGGGGTTTTTCGCTCGTACCGCCCGTGGGTAATGGTGGTTTGGGTGGGGGTACTGGGTTGGTGGGGGTTGGTGGGATGGTGGGCCGGCAAGCTGTGCGGGTGGTGGGGATGAGGGTGCAGTGGGTGTTGCACCCCTGGGGAGTTGTAAATTCTCACCCCCGGCGCTTGCTCACTGCATTTTCCCCTTTCCACCGACGCGGGTTCGGGTGTAGAATGGTCCCCGGTTGAGGAGTCAAACCCTAAGGAGTCGTCCCCATGAAAGCTTTGGTGGTATTTTTGGTGTGCGTGGACATCGGGTTGAGTGCGGGACTGTTGGGTGCAGCAGGGTACGTGCGCGAACTTGAACTCGATCTCGCCGATTGCGACGACGCGGTTAGCACGTGCGATGTCATGGTGGAGGCCATCGACGCCCACATGGAAAGCTGTGCGGCGTACACGCGGCTCGGGGGCATCGGGTCACTCGACACCGAGTCGTTCCCGATCTCACACATGAGCAACGGCGCCGGGATGGAAGTCTGGATCACCGGTAGTGATACCTTGGTGGTAACGCCATGACACAGCTAGACCGCATGTGGATCTTGTGGGGCATCGGCGCCGCAGTCAATGCTGGGCTAGGTTTGTGGCTGTGGGTGCCGCTCTTAGTGGGGTGCGCCGCTGTGTACCTTTGGTCTGTTATCACCGAAGCCAACCGTGAAGCTGACAAACGCGAACAAGTAGAGGAGCCAACGCAATGACCGACAAACTCACGCCCGCCCAGCGCGAGGCGATCACAAAAGCATGGAAAGCCAACTCGCCTCTTGCTGAGGCTATTGGCGCAATCCTCGACGCGGCCGACAACATTCTCGAACCCGAGGCGGTTTGGGTCGAGCCTGGTACCCAGGTCTTAGTTGCGGAAACGCACGGCGTTAACTTCATCAAGCGCGCCATCCACTCCATTCCAAGTGGGTACATTGTTGTGGCGTGGCATCGTAGGAGCGATGGCGGTTACGAGACATGCTACAATGAGAAGCTGGATAGAATCCACACCCTCGACGGCAAGCGCGTAGCTGGGGTGCGCCAGGGTTGGACCGATGATGACATGCGCGAGATCGTGCGGCGGTGGTATGACGCTAAGTTTGGTCTAATCCCAGGCCACAACGGGAAAATGTTGCCGAGCTACGAATCCGCACTGGAGCAAGTGTTGGCCGCGATGCGCAAGGAGAGGCTATGAGCCAACTCTTTCGATGTGATCGCTGCAAAGATGCGTTCGAGGCAAACGTCTTTGCCGGTGCACCCAAGCTACAGCACCTCCCAGTCCATATCGTTGGCTTGGACGCGATCGACCGATCGCCCGATCTGTGCGACGACTGCCGCCGAAGTTTCAAGCGGTGGTGTGACGAGCCTGAGCCAAGGTTAGGGCGGCCATGACCGAACCAACCAAAAGCCAGACCGAAGATGTCCGCGAGGCGTTTGATCTTTTTGAGATGCGGCTTGAGGGGCGTCGGGTTGGTTCCCATCTACATACTCCCATCCGCGAACGTATTGCATTTATCAGGAAATCACTCGATAAGCTTGACTTGCTGTTACTAGAAGCCGAGGAGGACGAATAATGACCGAACCCTACGACAACACTATCGGGCCGGACCCGGCTGAGGACCGGCTCGTGTGCGTCGAGTGCAGCGGCGAGGGGCCGTGGGATGAGCACTACTGTGAGCGCTGTGAGCGGTTGCTGTGCAGCGGCGAGTGTGAGGCTCGCCACGAGATACGTATCCATGCCGGCGACGGGCCGGAGTTGGAGGAACGATGACGAGGCGAAAGAAGCGCGATGAAACCGATGGCGTGTGGTGGTACGTCCTGCTCTGGACCGTGCTGTTACTGGCGGTCTACGGCCTCGGCAGCATGACGTACGATATCGCCAGAGCTGCGCGCAAGGATGACACCTTCACGGCCCAGCCCCGTGCCACGCAGCTCTACACCTGGGTCGTGTTCAACAACTCGCGCCAGACCAAGTGCGTGTGGGATGATGTGCAAATGCGCTGGGTTCAAATCCCGCCGTTCGAGTCGATCAGCTTCAACACGACCACCAAGGCACGGCCTGAGATCGGAGTGTGCTTCCCATGACCAACGACGCATACGAAAAGTGCACGAAAGAGTGCGAGCGAGTCGCAACTTGCACGATATGCCACAGAACCAAGCCACCTATCGGGCGAGATGTGGCCGCAGCAGCAGCGGGCGGATTTTGCCAACACGAGTGCCCAGGGTATCGACTGGGCGAGCAGTCGGGACATCTGTGGCCAGGCGAGCTTCACGAGGTGAAACCATGACCACCGACGCGAAACTCACCCAGCGGCAGATCGAGGCGCTTCGGGCAGCCGAAAAGGAATGGCGGCTCTCGCGCCCGGCCATGCTTGCGTGTGACGATCCAGTTGGAAATCTTGTCTCCCGCGCCAACGAGATCCTGACCGGACCGGAATTCACCGAGTCCGACTTGCGCGACGCGATCACGCGATACGTTCGCAGCAATGCGCGCGGAGAGACAAATGGCTGGGACAGCGTTCCGGTGTGGCCAATCGCGCTCGACGCCGCCATCGCCCACGTTCGAGCGAAGAAGGAGAAGCCATGACCACCCAACCCACGCCAGCCGCGCCGGAGCGGGTGTGGCTGTGCGAAGATGGCTATGGTGGATGGTCGCTCGTAGATGGCGAGCCATATGACCATCACATCGAGTACATCCGCGCCGACCTCGCGCAGCCGAAGTTGGAGTTGACACCGCGCATATCAGAATGGCTGTCGAATAAACTATATTCCACAAGCCGGTGTGCGCATGAGTTTGCGTGGGCAGGAAAGCCATTAGATTCGACGATGTGCGACGCTGACGCCGCTTGCCTCCGTCGCATCCTCGAACTCGCGGGAGAGAAGCCATGACGCCCACACCAAGCGCAGCCAAGAGAATCGCATACGAAGTGGCGGCCGATCTGTGCTATGTCAGCACCGGGGAGCCGGCACGCGTGATTATTGAGGGCGCGCTCGAAAACCCCGCCAACATCACCGCGCTGGCAACCGAGGCGGGGTGGGTGAAGCGCGGGGACATCGCGGGACCCGTGAGCCTCGCCAAGCACCGAAGCGATTGCAGCACCATGTACGCTGCGCCGGAGCGATGGATGCTTGAAGGGGAGTATGCGATCTGTTCATGCGGTGAGGCGCAAGAGTGGTTCAGAGACCGCCACGCTAAGGAGGAGCCTCTCCATGGCTAACCAACCCAACCCTCTCGCCAAGGAGCAAGGCCAATGATACCGGGAAACAATACCATGGCGGTCTGTACCGCTGTGATGATTGAGGCGATGCAGGAATACTTCGACAAGCGCACCACCGGCAAGCAGGTGCATGTCACTAACGTCGAAGGCAGCGGCAGCAAGTACGACGCGACGTTCACAATTCACTTCAGTGAGCGAGCAGCGGAGGACGCCAATGACGACGCCAGCTAGCCCCGACTCTCTCGCCACCATCCGCGCGGCGGTGGAGGAGTTGCGCACCGTGCTCCCGTTTGTGGTACATCGAGATGACGACGAGTTCGAGTGCCGAGAGCATAGAGACGGACCAGACACCTGCGACTGTGGTCTCGGACCATATGCGAGGGTCATCGGCATCCCCGACCGCATCTCCCTCGCCCTCGACGGCCTGTGCGTGCGGCCGACGCAGGAGCAGAGGGACGCAGCGTTTGGCCGATGGTGCAAGGCCCGCATCGACGACAAGACGTATCACATGCAGCGCCATGACTGGGATCTGGCTCTCCGCGATCTCCTCGGCCCCGCGCCAACGACGAAGGGAGGCGACGATGTCTAAAGCCCGTGTGTTAGAGTCCCAGGTTATGCACCTGATCCAAACCGAGCGCATCCAGCAGGACGAGAAATGGGGCGAGCAGAATCACTCTGCCGCGCTATGGACCGTGATTCTCGGGGAGGAGTTCGGCGAATTCTGCAAGGCCACGCTCGACAACAAACCGGACGATCAGTTGTATGAGCTGATCCAAGTTGCTGCCGTAGCCCACGCGATGATCGAATGTTACCTGCGAAACCAAGGCTTCCCGAAAGGCGAGCCCGATGCCAACTAACCCCACGCCGAGGCCGACCGAGGAAGTGCGGGAGGCGGCACAGTTAGCAATCACGCTCCGAAAGGCCGTGAATTCCACTGAATCTGCCCGCAAAGCGTTGCAGGCAATAGCAGAGTTCCGCGCCGCCTGCGACCGCCTGGACGAGCTGATCGCATCGCTCGAAGCCGAGCGCGACGCATCTTCGTTGAAGAAAGGTGCATAAGTATGAAGAAAACGCATGCGGCAAACTATTGCGACTTCGGAAAGACTGGCTGGCGCTCACGCTGTCGTGTCTTTCGATACGAAAGGCTTGACGTAAATGACCCGCGTATGGGCGTAACAATGATTCGCCCTTGGGAGATGAGGCTAGTGAGTTGTACATACTGCCGGCAATTGTTGCATCAAGATCGTCGCACGATCAATGTGCAACTTGGGTTTAAGCGCGACGCAAACAAGGGAGGCGAGTGATGAAAACATGGGACGATGTTGCGCGGTTTACAGCACAAGAAGGCCGTCAAGATTCAGGGATCGCTATCTGGTACGATGGCAACGAGTGGGGCGTTCGGGTCTGGACCCCAGACCGAGCAGACGACTTCACGGTCAGAGCGGACACTTTTGACCGACTACTCCCAAGAATTCTGAAGGCAATTGCACAGCACAACGAAGGCGAGGCTCAATGATGCCCAACCACGAGAAGCTGGCGAGGAAGATCTACGTTGCGTCCTCATGGCGCAATGGAAAGCAACCAGCAATAGTAAGAGCATTGCGCAATGCCGGGCATGAGGTTTACGATTTCCGCCATCCAGCGCCTGGCAACGATGGGTTCCATTGGTCCGCAGTAGACCCAGCGTGGCAAAGTTGGAATGCTGAAACATTCAGGGCTGGTCTACAGCATCCTGTTGCAGTGGAAGGATTTCTTCTTGATTGGCGCGCCATGCTATGGGCCGATGCGTGCGTGCTTGTAATGCCGTGCGGCCGCTCTGCCCACCTGGAGTTGGGATATTTCGTCGGTGCTGGCAAGACAGCTCTTATTCTCTTGGAGGACGGCGAGCCCGAGTTGATGTACAAAATGGCGCATATCTGCACTTCGATGGAAGAAGTGCATCGCGAGCTTGGGGCCGGGCAGGAAGCGGGGGAGGTAGTGCCTCCCGCAAGCGCTGGGGTGACCTTACAGTCGCCTCTCTCGGCCGCTCCTGCCGATCCCTCGATCATCACCGATACCGTACCGCGCGCGGCGCTTGAGAATGTCCACGTCGCGATGGACGGCGAGTACGCTGCGATCGTCGCGCACGATCCGAACGGTGTGATGTACATGCTCGCGCAGGTTGAGGTTGGGGGTGACCAGGACGGTGCGTCATGCGACTCCTCTGCGGGGGAGCGTCTGCCGTTGCGTGAGCAGGCAGGTGCCGCGCCTGCCGCCCCCATCGCCTCGGCCGAGGAGATCGTCGCCAAGCTGCGCAGCTACGACTACAGCTACGAGAGCGGGCAGTGGCAAGGCGGGCCAGATGTCAGCGACGAAGATGCGGCGGAGCTGCTCACCGCCTGGGCCGACGCACGCTACGCCCAAGCTCGCGAAGCTGCGAGGCTTAGTGACACCCTGTCGGGCGAGCTAGGGCTGACGCAGCGGTTGTTGGGGGCGAGCGATGAGCAAGCGCGTGAAGCGTGGCGACTTGCGACAGATTTGGACGGATTCCCAACTGCTAGCGGAAACAAACAACTCAAGAACCTCATTCGCCACCTGCTGCAAATCGTGAACACCCCGACCAAGGAGAACCCAACGCCATGACCAGTACGCGCTGCGATCACTGCGACCACATCACAAAAGCACGGAAGCTATGCGGCCGGTGCCAAAAGTCCCAAGATCCAACCGACGGAGCACACTGGGCATACGGCTGGCCATTACAGGGCATGATCGACATTCAATACCCAGCGCAAATCTTCGCTGCGCTGCATAGTGGTCGCACTTACGCAAACGAAGCAGACTTCGATGCTTGGCACATGGAGCACCCAGCAGTTACCGTAAATCAAGCCCAGCGAGTGCGGTTTGAATGGGCACATGACAAGCCATATGCGCTCTGTAATGCTTGCCAGACGGAGCTGTTGGCCACGCTTGGTCGATTCTTCAGATACGGGGAGGCGCAACTACCATGATCACCGAACACAAGTGCTGCAAGTGCGGATGCAAGTGCGCGTGCCACCAAGAGAAGCGATGGTGCCAGTGCCACGGAGGGAGCAAGTTTGTACGTCTAACAACGCCCCGCTGGTGCATGCAGTGCGACCAGGAGATCCGCGAGCCAGCCCCGCCCGCTCCCGATCCTGGCGTGCTGGTGAGGGTGGGAGATCCGGTGGGCCGGTTGTTCAACGGACACGCGGACGGCGTGTCGCGCATCGTGCGTGGTTGCACCAAAGAGGGGTGGATTATTTACGAGATGCCGGAAGTTCAAGATATTGGCCACACGCCAGTGTCCGAACTCACCTTCAACGGCCGGCCTGTGCGGGGATTTGATCCGGGGTGGACCGACGAAGACATTGCGCGCGTGTGGGCAGACGGCACGGCCTGTATTTCAACGTACAAGAGCACTGGGCAAATGGCCCACAATGCCACGCTAGCCTTTCGAGCCGAACGTGACCGCGCCGCCGGGAGGGAGACGACATGACCGGATGGGCAGCGATGCGGCTTGTGAAAAAGGGCACGATACTCGCCGGTCAGACGGTGCAGTTGGTAAATGACGAAGACGGCATCATTGGCATGATCCCAGTGTACAAGTCTGCCGCCGCAGCGTTCAAAGCATATGGAAGCGGTGTGCAAGTAGTGGAGATCACAATCCACGAGCTAGAGGAGCCAAGACCATGACCCCCCGCACGCTAGCCTGGGCAACGCATGACGAGCGTTGCGGGCCATGACGCCGACCTGGAAAACACTAGAGTCTCCACGCTCGTCCAAGGCCGGTCCAGTCTCGTGCTACAGTTGCCGCCACTTTCGGCCCGGTGGCGGCGCATCATACGACTTCGAGGCGTACGGGCCCGAGTGCAGAGAACGGCCAAATATGGAAAACCTAACTTCGTTCCCGTTTCTAAACACCAAGTGCAAAGCATGGGTGGTGCGGCCATGACAGACCCCCGTTGGCCAGAGCTTATCATCCTCGAAGACCCTGTGTATGGGAAGATGTCAGTTTACGAAAACGAAAAGTGGTTTGACAGGATAGCCAAGCTGCACCAGAACTTTGGGCCGCACACACCACCAAGCTGGCGCAAGCGGGCTTGGTGTTGGCTGCGTTGGCGCCACCGCCACCCTGATGGTCCAATCGAATCCATGTTCTGCACCTACTACACTAGGCGGGATCTTGTCTCGGCTATTGCTGACGAGGACCTCAAGGCGTTGCTGCCGGTTCCGGGGGAGAGACGCGGCATAGTGTACTCGTATTCAGTGTGCCGGCGGTGCCACCACAAAAGTGAATGGGGTATCAAGCCATGATCGAACGAGATCCATTTGGAAAGAACCCCAACCAACTCGGCGCCAAACTGGACGCTGGCAAAAACCGCATGGGCCTCGCCGTGTGCGGGTTTGCACGTGCGCTTTTGGCTGTAGGTGAAGTTAGTACCTACGGCGCGAACAAGTACACCGACGGGGGGTGGGTCGAGGTCCCCGACGGCGAGCGTCGGTACACCGATGCCCTGCTGCGGCATCTACTCTATGAGGCCGCCGGCGAAACATTAGACCCCGAGTCACAGCTACTTCATGCCGCCCACGCTGCTTGGAATGCTTTGGCGCGGCTTGATCTGCTGCTTCGCGCGAGTGAGACAAAGCCATGACACCCTCTGCCCCGCTTGCGGCTGACAACCGCACGGGGAATTCTCTCCGCTGGGGTGCGCGAAAAATGTTGCATCGGCGTGGGGTTGGTGCAACAATTCACCGAACGCATGCTCTGGGGTGGGGCAGGGACACACAACTGCACCAATTCCCCCATTCCCCATCCCCACCTTTGGAGGTTTGCTTTGCCAGATGAATCTCTCCACGCGCCATCGGGTGAGACGTGGTTCGCGAAAGGCCGGCGGGTGCTCAAGCGCACCACCGGGCTCGAATTCCCAGCTTGGACCTGGATCGGCACGGAGCTTCACGTCGAAGGCCGTGGGGTAGTGGCGCGTGCGCACCGGCCGTTTCACTACACCCCGATTTTACCCGGCCCAAATGCAACCTACCGCAACGGATCCGGGCACGGCGGGGTCAAGTACGATTAGCGGGGGTGGTGGGTGGGTCACCCACTCGTTCCCCATTTTCCCCAACCTTGGAGTCAACGATGAACGGTAGAAACCTTGACGATGGGGAGCTCAATCCAGTTTCCCCACGGGGCCTTGCGCAAGCTATTCGCCACGCGGTGAAAGCTGAGGTCACCGAGGGGCTTGCAACCCTCGAAGCTCGGCTTTGCCGGCCGCGGACCTGGTGCCCGGGGTGCGGGGCGTACAAAGACCTCGAAGGGTTTGTTGGTCGGACGTGCTACGAGTGCCGGGAAGTTGAGGAGGAAACCCTCCATGGGCTCCACACCCTCCACCTGGGGGAGCTGGAACCGTCTACCTCGCCCGAGGGGTGGCCAACAACCTCCGGTTCCCCCTGCGCCAACCTCGAACCCCTGGAGGGCAACGGGGGGCCATCCACCGTCCGGTTTTCATCCCGCCTACGGGACGGCTTCGGGGAAGTTGGTGAGGTGGAGTGACAACCCCCACCCCCACCGAGCCCACCAGCTTCGGGGCACGGGTAACCGCACTCGCCCAGGTCCACTTTGCCCGGCCAGTTCGGGTGTGGGTGGATACCAACGCTACCGACACAACCGTTGTTGTGACGATCTTTGCTGGAACCACCCGAACCCCGCTGGGGGTGTTCGAGCTGAGCATGACCGACCTTTCAGATGCTGCGATTTCAACCCAGCTCCAGGGGATCAAGCCATGATCGAGGACCCCATCGACCCTTCTACCCCCACCGCTTACATCCTCGCGGCGTGTGCAAGGCAGCAATCCCTGATCGCCCAGACCACCGACCGGTGGTTGGTGGTGGGGATTTGCCGGACGGTGGAACACGAGATCAGAACGTACCTTCAGTTTGGGGTACCGTGGGGGACAGTCGCCGTGGTGGGGGCGTTGGTGGAGACGCTGGGGGTTGGGGTGGCGAGACTGGAGGAATTGGAAAGAGACCACACCAATCCAACCGAGGGGGTGGAGTGATTGGAAACTCCACCCTCTTTTCTTTTCTTGGTCCTGGTTTACAGGAAGGTTTACCACTTCCTGTATAACCAAGAAAAGAGTGAAAAGCTTTACCCCCGGGGGATTGGGTCTAAACCCCACTTTAGACCCTCTGTTTCTTGGTCGAAAAAAAGCGTTTCATTTCTTGGTCGCCAAGCTTTTTTGAAAAGAAACATATGTTGACCATCTGCCCCGGCTGCGGGGATGAAATGGAAGACGGGACGAGCCATGTGCTGTGCACGCAAGGGGTTACGCCACCACCCCTCAATGGTGGCAAAAAACCTGACACTTCGGCCTTCCAATGCCTCGCCGGAGACCCTGTTTACCGGACCCCCATCATCGGCCCGTTCATCGCGCCGGGGGATTTGTTCTACTTCGTCGGGCAGGACGGGTGCGGCAAGTCGAGAATGGTTGCTGATGTCCTGGTCCACGCCAACGATCCCGCCCAGGACTCCCCAGCGCCTCTAGGGGGAGCTTTCACCATCAACCGGGAGCTGTATGACCCCCTCCAGGGCCACCGCACCCTGATCGTCGACGGCGAGAACAGCATCGACGAGTGGCGCCGGCACCTGGGGCACGTCATGGACGGGTACAAAATCCCCAAGGACCACCGCGCCGCGATCACCGCGAGCATTTTCTATGTCGACGCGAGCGAGTTTGGGCTTGGGTCGCCGTACCGGGACAAGGTCAACCACAATGTCATGTCCCGCGGCAAGCAATGCCTGGACCTCGCGAGGCTGGCCGCCGCAGGGGACTACCGGATCGTGGTCATGGACCCGATCTGGGATTGCTTTGCCCCCGAGAGCGTGGCCGACGACCAGTGGGTGACGCACGGCCTGAGCATCTACCACCGCGAGGCGCAAAAGCTCGGCATCACCACGTTGGTGGTCGCCCACCCACCCCTGTTCGACCCCAAGGGTGGGCCGCGTCAACGCTGCAAACCCTTCGGCACGACGCGGCAGCTCGGGTGCATGGACGGTCGGTTCCTCGTCGAGCACAACAAGGACCGGACGGGGATACGGTTGAGCATCATCAAGGACCGGACGGCGTACTGGATCCGACGGGAATCCCACGTCACTCTGTACTTCAACGCCAAGATCGGCGGCGGGTACGAGCGGGTCACCAATCTCAACCAATGGCCCCACACCCCCAATGTCACCCTCACCGACGACGCAAAAGCCGTGTTGTCCCACATCCCCGAGGGCCGGGCGGTCAAATCCGACGAACTGGTCGAACTCTGCGGCAAAGGGAACATCGCGAGGAAAAGACTCGACATCATCCTCGCCACCCAGCTCATCCCGTCGAGGATTGTAGTGCGCACTGGGACCGGGAAGCGTGGCGATCCGTATTTCTACCGACGCGAAACCCCAACCGCGAAAGAATCTAGTTGACCCATCGCCCCGTTTGTGGTAGGATGGGTTCCTCGGAGTCAAAAGGAGTCAAATCATGCAGAACCAATGGAACCAATGCGTCCTTCGCATCAAGCATTACGGCATGGTCGCTGGGTGGGGGATTCCCACAGTGGCCGAAATCCGCGAACATGTGGGCTTGCACAAACCCGTCCTCGTCACCCGCACGTCTGACATCACTACCGCCGTCGATTGCCAAATGGAGTGGTGGAAGCGTCGGGTGGCGGGGAGAGTACGCGAGCGGCTGGGCGCCCAAGACCCACATTACTTTCTCACAGGTCGGTTGGTGCATAGTGGGGCTGAGTTGATCGAAGGGGGTATGGCGGGCGAGACGGTGGCACTACAGGTCCAGGGCGAGCTAGATGCCCTTGCTGAAACCGCCGTCCGCGACACCGACATCCGCGAGTTGAACGCTGCGAAGTCCTGGGTCCCCGATACCCTCAAGCTCTACGACAGTGAGGTGCAAGACGGGATCGACTCACGCAACATTGCCACTGAGCAGGTAGTGTGGCTGTTGATTACGAAGGGGCTGTCGACCCCGACGTTGATTTTGCAGAAGCACGACAACATCAGGGTCGACGACAGCGGCGCGTTGCTGGTCTACGACCGCAAGACCCGCAAGCCCCCGCACGACATCGCCAGTGACCTCCTCGAAATGACCAACGGGTTCCAGCTCGGGGCGGTGTACCCAATGACTCTGCTCACCCTGTGGTACCAAGCTCACCCTGCGGTGATGGCCGCCGGGGTAAAGAGCTTTGGTGGTGCCAGGGTGCAGTTCTGGCTGAAGGACCCGATGCCCCCGAGCCGCGACGATGTGTTGCGTGAGATCCCGGCGTACTGCAAAAAGTGCGTCACGATCAAGGCTGGTGACACGGTACCGTACACCATCGTCATCGACCGCGCTGAGCACCCACGCATGGACGACGATGGGTGGGCCGCGCACACAGCCGAGAACACCGAACGCTACACCAAGCACATTCGCATGGTCCAAGCCGCCGACACTCTGCGCGAAACCTGGGTTCGCAACACCATCACCGAGCACACCCTCCCTATCACCGATTCGTCGATTACGAATGTCATGCGCTCAGTTACAATGGCGCTCGGGGACATGGTGATTGCCGGGTCCAACTGGCATAAGCCGCGCATCAACCCTTCGGCGTGTCGGCGCAACCATGTTCCGTGTACGTACCTTGGAACGAAGGGGTGCCCGGACGACGGCGGGGATGACATGGTTGGGTCCGGTTGGGAATCCCCCGAGCGGGATTACGTCACCGAGGTCGACGCGGCGTTGAACTCACCAGACGGTCTGGCGGGGATCGAACCAACGGCGGTGGAGGTAGTGGAGTCCGCATGAACACCACCATGACAATCAAGATCGCACTCTCCGCTGAGGGTGGGCCACGTCGGTTCAATCTGGGAACCTTCACCGCATCCATCGAGATCCCCCACCGCACCAAGATCACCGACGCCGGCTACCAGAAGTTCGTCATTGACCTACTTCGTACGTCACTGGCGGATAGTGCCAAATCAGCCGGGGTCACGGTCCTGAGGGCATCTGTGGACCACGAGGACATTCAAGCCACCCCCGAACTGGAGAACCTCTGATGGCGACATCATATAGGTCAACGGTGTATACCGATGTCAGCCCCAATTTCGTAATCGTCGAACCCCCGTCGCTTATGGATTGGGAAGGCGACAAGTTCGATGTGTACCACGAAGCCGCGAAGCTCGCGCGACGGGATTGGCGGGACGAGTTCGGTGCAAGCGCAATTGTGGTGGACACCGCAACCTCCCTCGGGTATGACTTGGTGAATTACGTTGCCCGGGCCGGGCTCGGTCGAGTCAAAGATGCAGTGTCGCTCGCGGTGAACGACGACTCGTGCAAATTCACCAACCCCCAAATGCAAGACTACGGGGTGGCGCAGGGACTGTTGGAATCGGTGCTACGGGTGTGGCTCACCCAACCGCTTCATGTGTTTGTGCTCGGGCATCGGGGTGAAGCCACCAAGAAAGAAAAGACCACCAACTCGCAAGGCCGGACCGAGGTGACTGAGGTTTTCCAACACTACGGTATGCGCGGCCCTGGCCAAAAGCTCACCCACACCCTGGGTGGAATTTTCAGTCAGTACACCTACTTGATGAATGTCGCGGGGCCAGCTCAACCCCCCGCTATCCGCTGGCACATGGGGGACAGTGCAGATTATCGCGGCAAGGTCCGGTCGCTGCACCCGGGCGCCAAACCGTACATCGACCTCAAGTGGAACTCAGCCAACCCCGAAGCCAACCTTGCGATGCTCCGCGCGGCGTGGTCGAATGTCGCCATGTGGAACGGGATTCGGTGGGATGCGGCTAAGTTGTCCGGCCCTCTCGCCCGCCCGTTCCGCATGGGGGCTTACGGTGAATCGGGGTCAGGCAAAACCACCCTGTTCACCTCGTTCCCGCAGGAGCTATTTGCCACCGGCCCGGTGGTGTACGTTGGCTACGACCCCGGTGCAACGTACATGGAAACCACATTCCCGCAGGTATTGGGGGCGCCAGTGCCCCCGCCCGTACCCTCCCAAGGGTGAACTAGCTAGTCAACCAACGAAAGGTATGAATGATGTCAGACCAAATCCGCATGGAAGATTGGGAGATCGACGCAGAAACTCAAGCGGCGGTGGATGCAACCGCAGCGAACTTTGTGAAGTTCCGCCCGGGGCCGAACGGCGAAGAACCCCCGGCCAATGTGGACAGTTCCAGTTCGTGGACGCACCGTCAGGACGAGGTCTTCGAGGTGAAGAATGTGATCCTGGAGGTGGACGAAAACGAGAAGTCCGGGACGACGCTGGTGGCACGGGTCCAGTTTGCACTGGATGCGGGCGGCTCGTTCAACGGGTTCTACCGGTTCCCCAAGGCCACCGACAAGTGGAACTACTTCACCAAGGAAGACAAGGCTCGGTTGGATTCGTTGGCCAAGGTCGCCGGGCTACCGCGTGAGTCGAATCCGGCGAAGTTGCTAACGAGCTTGAAAGGGATCAAGGCTCGCGGTGCGTTCTACCAGGGCTACAAGGAACGCCAGGTCAAGGACGCTGGGACCGGCAAGTGGGTTGGTAACGGTGAGTTCCGTCCGATCCAAGAGTTCCGCAAGTTCTTCCCGTTGATGTAATCCCCCCATTGGGGCCGGGGGGAAGGGGCGCCTCCCCGGTGCGGGACTTACCCAAGCTGCGACTCCCAGCTTGCCCGCCACCCCCGGTCCTGTACCCCACCCCGCGAGGTGACAATGCCGCACACCCCATTCACAACGGTTACCTCAATGCCATCCCCACCTTGCGTTGGGTGCGAGGGGTGCGAGCTGGCCGGTGGGTGGATTGAATCCCGCCCCCGCCAGGCCCGCCAGCACCAACAAGCCGGTGGGTTTGTCCCGGCGTTCGGCCCAAGCGACGCAACGTTCCTGGCGATTGGGGAGGCTCCCGGTGAAACCGAGGCCAGCGAGGGGTTTGGGTTCGCGGGGAAGTCCGGCAAGCTGATCCGCGGGATCATGGAATCGGTAGGGATTAACCCCACGCACGACGTTCGGTGGACGAATGTGCTTCGGTGCCGCCCACCCCTCAACCGAGACCCGACCCCAGACGAAATCGAACGCTGCGGAAGCTTGGTCGAACAGGAGCTTTTGGCCTTTTCGGGGAAGGTGGTAATCGCCGTAGGGCGCATGGCCCTGGATAGGCTCCTGGGGCCGGAAAAGACTACCGCCCTGGTGAAGTCCCGCTCGCTGTGGGATGGGTACGTGTACGAGTGGGGGAACGAGATCGAACCCGCGGTGCATATCGGCTACGCCAAACGGTATACCGGCGAGGTGTACAAGTCCAAAACCAAGCTCCACACGAAAGGGTCACCGAAATTGTCGCGGGTGGGGTTGATTGTCGGGGTCCCGAAGCCACCGCACGCGATTGGGTTGGTGGCGTGCCTGCACCCCTCGGGTGTGCAACGCTCCGGGCTGTCGAATCTCGAACAGCTCAGGCATGCGCTGCGGGTTGCGAAGAACCTCGCAGACGGGGCACCCATCTGGCGCGGCCCGAACATGGATACGCTGATCCAGAACCCCCTCGATTGGTAGGAGAACCAATGGAATCCCAGCAATCCACAACCAGTGTCGAACTTGAAGCCATGGCCGCGGCATACTCTATGCAGCTTGACATAGGGCTCCCGAACAGCGCGTTCATCATCAAAGAGTGGAAGCAGAACCTCGACCAAGCTGTGAATTTCGTCACTGTGGCGTTGAAAACGTATGTCTACGCTCTCCGGGCGAGCAATGACTATGTGGTGGAATACCCGAAGGATTGGTGGCAGGCGTTCAAAAAAGCCCACGCCCCGCAGTGGTTCCTTCGACGCTGGCCGGTTGAAAACACCAAGGTTTCGTTCCATGTGCGAGCGTTGCTACCGGACTTCAAAGACATCCCATTCGGGGCGGGGAAATTCAAGCAAGTGATCCTGTTGGCACAAAAGAACACCTTGGCCAGTGATGTGGATGAGTTTAGCACGGAGTACGGCGCACCTTGCAGCTACACCCCCATCGGGCGAATGGTCGCAGCCCCGACAGAGGATGAGCTAGCTGAGTTGGAATTCAAGCTGATGGACCGAGCCAACCGCGGGCCGCTTTCGTGCGCGGAGGTAGTCGCGATACTCTCTATATGGACCGAAAAGTTCTTCAACCCAGCCACGGACCGTTCGTGATGCGCTGGCTCGCGTTTGACATCGAGAACCCGCACGGCCCAATGGACCGGATCGGGTTTGCGCTGGTGGTGGAGGACGAGGGCACCCACCCGCGCCTCGTTCGCACCGGAAGTTTCACGTGGAACAATGCAACGCGCGCTCTGACGCGCCGGCTCCTGGTCGACAACGCCGAGGGCGCCGATTGGCTCGTGGCGCACAACGCCCCATACGACCTCGGGCACCTGGCGGAAGAAGGGATTGTGGTGCCGCCAGCGCGGGTGTTTGACACCATGCAAGCAGCGGCGTTGCTCCACCCGGATCTGCCAAAGGCCCTGGGGGCCATGCACCGGTACCTCCCTGATCCCACCAAGCCATGGAAATGGGAATCCACCGCCCGCCCGGCGTTCTACAACGCCATGGACTGCGAGGTCACCGCCCGCATCGCCCCGGTGTTGTACCGAGCGCATCAAGATCGCGGGTCGTTGGCTTTGTTGGTCCGGGGGATTTTACCCTCGATCTACGTCATCGACCGGATGACCCGGACAGGGATTCCTGTCGACACCACCAAGCTCCGTTGGTGGCGGGCAAACACACAAGCCAAGCTCAACAACCTCCACGCGGAGTGGTTGGACATCGCCCCGCTGGTGTCCCCAACGTCCCCGAGGCAGGTAGCGGAGTTTTTGTACGGAACCCTGGGGTTCCCGGTGCTCGAAACCACTCCAACTGGGCTCCCGTCGGCTGACGAAGGGGATCTGAGTGCGTTGGCGGTCCTAGGGGAGCGGCGCCGCAAAGCCGCTGGCCTCAGCGACACCAACTTTGCGATTGGGAAAGAGATCATCCGGCTTCGGGTGGAAATCGCCGGCACCTCAAACCTCCTGTCCACGCACTCCGATGAATCCCGAATCGCACCGGACGGCCGGCTCCACCCCTCGTACCTGCCGGCCAAGGATTCCTCCAAGGGGGGGACCGCGCCCGGCCGGTTGTCGTCCTCCCCAAACGTCCAGAATGTCCCAATTGAAGCCCGGGTCCAGTTTGTGCCACCTCGCCGTGGGTGGGTGATCGTGGACACCGACATGTCCGCGGTCGAGGGACGCACCCAAGCGGCGCTAGCCGACGACGTTGACCTCCTGGGTGCGTTTGCGGACGCTGGCCGCGACCTTCACCAAGAAAACGCCGACGCAATCCACAACGCCCTGGTGGGCTTGTGGAGCACATACCCCGCTGGGTTCCGCCACCGAGGGTCCCCCGGCGCCTGGACCCGCGTCGCCCACCGCAAACCCACCAAAAACTTCAAATACGCCTGGGACTACGGGGCGAGTATCCCAACCCTTGGGAAAACCCTCGACTTGAACCGCGCGGAAACCGAAGCCGCGGTTACCGCGATCGAATCCAAGTGGCCGGTCACCACCGCATGGCGGGAGCGGGTGGTCAAACTCGCTGTGCTCCGTCACCACCTCGTCAACCCCTTCGGCCGACGGCGAAGTTTCCACGGGGTGAGTTCGAGCGATGGCATGATCCGGGCGCATGCCAAGTCCCAAGCGATCAACTTCCTGCCACAATCCTGCGTGGCTGACATGTTCTGGATGCTGTTCCCCATCATAGAGGAGGTCATTCACGATTTCGGGGGGGAATTCCACACACAAGTCCACGATTCGGTGGTATGGTCAGTCGAGGCGAGCGAGGTGCTTGACGCCACCCTGGCGTTGGGGGCGATCCTCGAACGGGAGTGGCCCCAGATCCGGGAGGGGTTCTGGGTTCCGTGTGCCCACGCAGTCGGCCCATCGTGGGGCGAGACAACGCCATACGACGCCTGGGTGGCCGCCGGGTCACCCGTCTACTAGTCTTTCCCTTTAGGAGGAAATCCAATGTTCGTGATGATGGACGAAGGCAGGGTGGATACTGACCCCAAGTTTCTCACCGACCGCCACAAACTCTACCAGGACTTTCGCATCAACGGGGGACCGACTCCGGCGGCGCTCCTGCAAATGGGTGGGTCGCCGTGCCCTAGTTGCTCGAAGGCAGCGCGGGTGCTGGGTGCCAATCGCCCCGAAACCTCTGAGCTGTACTGCCCCACCGAGCACCTGTCGTTCGATCTGTACGCGCGTAGGGGTGGGAACATCGAGGACGACGGGCTGTGACACCCGGTCCCTGGGAACGCAGCGACTGCCAGGTCACCCTCGTTGGTGGCCCACGCGACGGGGACATAGTCTGGACCCCACGCAACGCCGAGCTGGTGTATGTGCCGCACGGCGCGGGGTTCCAGTTCTCCGTCTACAAACCGATCCCCGGTCGGGAATCCAAGTGGTTCTACGACGGGGAAGACATTTCCCTTTCAAAGGAAACCGAGTCCCATGAAGGTTGAAAAGGTCATCGTGGGTATTTTACTCACGACGCTGAGTATTTTCATTCTGGACACCGCGCTCGTGTGCAACCGGGCAGATGCCGCGGAACCCGTGGTCCAGAACTACATCGCGTACCAGTCCGTCGCGAACCCCGGTACCGACGCCGACAACCAAGCGGTTGCGGTGCTCTCCACCCCAACCCTCGACGTCACCGAGTGGATCACCGATTTCATCCCGTTCGCCGACAAGCTCCCGTGGTTTGACTACAAGGCGCTGTACGTGATGCACTCCACCGGCTTCACCGATGTCGACAGCTCCCCGGTGTTCACCGACCACGGTCCGGAGGTCTACGCCGAGCGTGACATTACCAAGGAATGGAGTGTGGACTTTGGTGCGCAGCACCGCTCGAACGGTGAAAGCGATGACGAGTCCAGATCCGTGAATCAGTTCTTCGCCCGGTCCAACCAGGAGAAGATGTTCGGTGACATCGTCGCCACCTACAGCATCCGGTTGTTCTACATCGTGGGCGAGCCCGAGGGTGAGATTCGTGACCTTCGTGCGTTCGGGGATAATGGGCGCTGGGGACTCGACGGTGAGCTGATTCTGACGCATTCCAAGTACGGCTCCCTTCACGCGAGCGTGAAAGAGAACTATGCTGTGGTGAGGTTGACGGCGGACCTCATGCAAAGCTCGCCGCTCCAGCCGATGATCTACGCCAAGTCCGCCAAGATGGACCAGCTCGAACAAGACGACACGGTAACCCGAGCACTCGGGGTCGGGGCGACGTATAGCTGGTAAATGCAGCAATCCCGCTGCCAGGAACGGCACACGAAAGGGGTTTGACATGGCTCGATGGTTCCTAGTTGCCATCCTGGCAGCGTGCGCGACTCACGCCGCGGCTGCCGGGTGGTACGATGTCGACTACGACCGACGCATCAAAATAACCTGCGCGCCCGACAGCATCGGGACCGGGGTTCCCGATTCGCTGGGCGCGGACTACGGGAGCTTGATTGGGTTCCCGCTGTTGCTGACGGATCTCCCGGCGGCGGTGTACGACTCAGCGCTGACGACTGGCGCTGACCTTCGCTTCACCGCCCAGAACGGCACCACCCTCCTCCCCCACGAGATCGTCTACTACAACGCGACGACGGATTCATGTGAAATCTGGGTACGGGTCGGCACCCTGACCCCGTCGTTCAACTGGATCTACCTGTACTACGACAACGCAGACGCAACCCCACTCGACCTCGCCACCACCCAATCGACCTGGCAGGACTACGAGGTGGTGTACCACTTCGACAACAACCCCGCGTTGGGGATGCTGCTGGACAGTTCCCCCAACGCCCGCGACGCCAACGCGCAGTCCGCTGGCGCCCAAAGTTGGGACGCGGATGACAGGGTCGATAGCCCGATCCGCCGAGGGTGGCACTACAACCAAAACGTGAACACGGCGTACACTGGGGTTCTCACAACTTCCCTCGATTGGTCGGTGTTCGCGTGGGTGGAAATGGATACCTTTGGCACGGATTTTCTGGTGCAAGGTCCTCCGTGCGTGCAGATCCTCGCCACCGGGGCGTCTGACGTTTCCCACGACATCCAGTACACAACCGGCGGGTACTGCGGGTCGATCAGCCAGGGGGTGGACTTCCGCTACCGCGGCGGTGACGGAACCCAAGACGACTTCCATCACTACGCATTCGCAATGTCGAGCGAGGATTCGCTGGTGACGGTTTACTACGACGGGCGGGAGTTCCAATTCTCGTCCAACGGCCAGGCCGGCGAGCGGGTGAAGCCGTCGGGTCTCGGCCAAGCCGGCGCCCCCATCGGCCTCGGCTCGGTCCAATATCTCCAAGACGGAACCGGGACCCTGACTGACTCCATGCACGGGACCGTGGACGAGCTGCATGTCCGCGCCGAAGACCCGAACCTTCCACTGGGTGCGCACTTCTACAGCACCCTGTTCCGCAATCAAGCAACCCCGGCTACCTTCGTTTCCTTCGCTACCCAGGAGGCATGTTGGTCATGCGACTAAGAAACCTGTCGGTGCTGGTGGGGCTGTTCGCCCTTGCCGGCTTCGCCCTCGCCGACCCAACCCCAACTGCCGTCGCCGCAGGGTCGTACAGTGAAGGCGCAACGGTCGATGTAGATGGGACCGGGTTCGGACCGAATTCCCTGTCCTTCATCTTCGAGGACTTTGAGAGTGTGTATGATGACCAAGTCACCGCAGGGATTTGGCCGGCCTACATGGACTCTGGGACGGTTGTTGGATACCCCGCCGCATTACGCATGACTGTAGCGTACACTCAAATGGTCGCTACTGGAAACCGGCCTCGTGTGGTCCAAACGGAGAAGTACAATGGAAACTGGAGCCTTGCGTGCCCGGTTATCAATACCGGCAGTGCCCGCGGGAATGTGCTGACCTATTACCCCATCCGCGCTGGGTTGACTGACGATCGGTTTACCTCGGTCACGGTCAGTTACTCCGTCAAGGTCGTTCCGTTTACATGGGACGGCACCCGCCAGCAATACAAGATGTTCGCAATCACGAACGCCGACCAGTGTTGCGGAAGTTGTAGTAATGAAGTGAACGACCAGGAAGGCGGGTTCTACTTTGAGTATTTGCATGAAACAGATGGCACACGAGCTGGCGTGGCCCAGTCCTGGCCGATGTCCGACGAGGGGAATTGGGACAACTGCGCGACTGATCCATGGTGCAAGTGGCGCGGGTTCCCAGGGAACGCCAATGGCACTATTTCCTTCATCAACCCATACCAGGAAGGTTGGGACACGAAGAACCAGGCTGGCAACGGCACAGACCTTCGCGATGTATCGGTGGTGAACCGGTGGAACAACTTTACCACGAGCTTCCAATTCAGCTCGGCACTCGGGGCGCGCGACGCGAAGTTCCGCCGCCAGGTTTTCGGTGAGGGTGTCCAGAACGAAACTGTCCTAGGCGGCGGTACCAGCGATTTCATAGATTTCTACTGGAAGGACGATTTCTGCTCGCACCTTGGAGATCCAGGCCTTGGGACCGGTTCTGGTGAGTGTTTCCCGAACGGGAACGAAAGACCGGTGTCTGCCGAGTGGGCGCCAGTCGCGAAGAACATCACGTTCCGAAACTATGGTGGTGGTTGGCAGGGCGTTGTCAACCACGTCTACTACCTCGATGACATCTTCATCAGCGTGAACAACGGCCAAGCGCGAGTCATGCTCAGCAACGGCCCGACGTACTACACCAGTAGCATTTTCGAGGTCCAAGCCCCCACCCAATGGGACGACGACGAGATTCGGTTCCCGTTGCGCTGGGGTAAGCTGAGCCGCCACAACCCGGTGTATGTGTACGTCATGCACCAAGACGGCACAGTGAACTCCGAGGGGGCTCTGTTGACCAAAGCACCCATCGTCATCCCACAGGGTGGGACACGCGGTCCTGAGTTCTCAGACCCCCCAGGTGGAAAGTAGGGAGCCCGGCCATCGCGCGAACCTACCCTAAGCGCCACGACGCCCCCCTCGTTGTCATCGAGTGGTACGACATCCAGGATGACGACGACTGGAACGACGAGGGGGACCCGAACTTCTACGCAGCGCATTGCGTGAGTATCGGGTGGAGGATCTACCAGGACAAATGGATAGTCATGCTCGCGAGAACGTATTCCGAAGACACCGAGGGGTGGTCTGAGAAACGCGCCATCCCCCGCGGGTGCATCATCGACCAGGTCGAATTGAAGCCCGCTGGTACGCCTGCGAGTCCGTCGCGGAAAAGACGTGCGGGTGGCCGTGCTCAAGAGTGATAAACCCAGGGCTCCAGTCCGCTGACATTTTGTCGCGGCGTTGGATGTACTCAGCCGCAACCGGGTCAATCCCACACCCACCATCCACCGCCCACTTGTGCCCGTAGGTACTGACGGTCACCCCGAGGTGGTGTTGGTGGGCGGAGAGAAAGTGACAGTTGTACTTCATGGCGCCTTCAATGGAAACCGACAACCGCAACTTGCGATAGTTGTCGGGGTGCGAGATCCGCCAGCTCACCCCATCAGGGGTCCCGTACATGGTCATGTAAAACCGATCGGTGTACAGCACACGCTTCGCGAAACTGATTCGTTGCTTGGCCGGCAGGAGATCGTGGATTCGGGACATGAGCAACGAGATCCCCATCTTCAACTCCAACCGCCTCAGGATTCGCTCGTCATGGTTGCCCATAATGACACAAATGGTCTCAAACTGCGGCAGCGCCGCGGCAAAGAACTCCGCCACGGTATCAAAATTCGTCGCTGGATCCTCGGATTTGACCTTGAGGAAGCTAGAAAAGCAATCGAAGTCAAAGGTATCCCCCGCCAGGATGAGTCTCTTGATCCCGCGGACCTTCGCCACCTTAAGCCCCCACGCGAGCATGTCCCGGTAGTGGTGCGGGAAATGGCAATCCGAGAACACCAGCGAATCCTCATACGGAAGGTCCAGCCCCTCCAGCATCTGGGTGACCGGGGATGTCTGCGGGAGCCGCTCTGCAATCGGGATTAGCTCCGGTGCAAAGGTCGTCGGCAACCCGAACGCCATGCACCGCTCCCGCATGAGGGCGATCACCGCATGGATTGACCGCCCCTCGAATATCGGGTACATCTCCGCGATGAACTGGGAAACTGCCGGCAACGCGAGCTGATGTTCCTTGCGAAGCTCGACGTAGCGGCGGGTCTCGGCCTCACCGATGGGTAAGCGTTTCACGATGTGTACCTCAGGATGGGGAGGGTGGGTTCAGGGCTTCCATCAACTCAGTGTTGGTAAGCGTCTGGGCGCGAAACAATCCAACCGCTTCGACATAGGATTCGTTGTCCCGGTCGGCGTAACCGTCGCCGTCGTTGTACGCGGACACGGCGTCCTCAATTGAGCCACGGAACCGGTAGGTGAGCTGCCCGAGCTTCTTGCACCCGAGCCACACGGCTTCGGACGGGTGGACAAGAAGGGTGGAGATCGGCCCCCGGTGCCCCAGCTCCCGTGCCACTGACCCCATCACCTGCATCAGCCCCCACGAAGCCGACTGGGCGTTGAACTCAGTGGGGGACAGGTGCTGGGCTGCGTGCTGGCGGCCCTGCCCCAACGGGCGCCCCAGGTGGTCAGTGAACCACCGCCACCCTGGTTCGTACCGATACGCCCACACCTCCCCAGCGGATTCCCGCCACAAAACCCCCCACGCCAGAGCCGGCTCCACATCGTGGGCGCGGGCAGCGTCCCCGACCAGCCGGGCATAGCGGCGCAGCAGTGGCGAGGGGGGGTTTGAGGGGCTATGGCTCACGGGACGATGGGTGCGACGGGTGCCGGTGCTTCTGATGCCGCCTTCGACTCTTGATGTGTTTTGACCACAGCGTGACCGACGCCCACGACACCGCCCCAAACGCTGCCAGAAACCATCCACAGATCGCCAACGTTCTGTAGACCCAGGCCAGGAACCTCCACAAGCGGGAGTGCGAGTCCAGCATTGGCCTCCAGCCATTTGAGCAACAGACCAAACACGACCCCAAGAACACCCTGGACCCGTTTGGAGTCGAAATTGATCTTGCTGAGCATGGTAGCTCCTTTGGGAAGTGGGTGGGATTCTACCACACCCGGTGGTGAAAGTACAGGGGAAAAAGGCGGCACCGTTGGCCCCAGCGGCTCCCCGCTTACCTCTGGTTCGCGTTTCACAGCGACGCCCCCTTGGATGTGAACTACCGTTGGTCGATTCGAAGATTTGGGTACGCTTGCTTGAGCACCGCCACCAACACCGCTAGGTTCTGCTCGATTTGCGTCACGGACTCGTTGAACAGCTTGGCCTGGTTGTCCATGCGCAGGGATGTCGCGCTGGTGTCGGCCCGGAGCGCAGCGGTTTCAAGGTCGAGGCGTGCGATGTCAACCTCCATGCGCTCGGTAGCGAGTTGGAGGTCTTCGCTGGCAGCGGACCCTACCTGCTCATTCACCGCCCAGGACAACCCAGCCGCAACCGAGAACACCACCGTCGATAGCCCAGCCATGAACTTGCGAGTCGACGTGATGTCGAAGCTCTCGCTCACGTCGCCGTTGTGTCGCTTGGGCTCGAAGTATGAGCGGTTCATGGGTGGACCTTGGTGAGGGTTAGGGTGGTGGTCTGCTCGGGCATGGCTAGTCGAGCCCAGGGCCGGCGCCTAGGCGGCGTTGAGGGTCGATGGCGTTTACGCGGCGCAAGTTGCTTGGCCACGACTCGGACTCCACGTCACCCTGACCGTGGACCCAGTAGGCCGGGACGTTGATCATCGTCATTGCCTTCCACTCGCCCAGCGTGAAGTCGTTAGGCGCGGCGTCTTCCATGTGGCCCCAATTGGTTACGCCGATGGCAATGTTCCCAGAGCTGCGCAGGCCGTTGAGTAACGAGTCGGCGGGCATCGTTTCGCCCTCCGCGCAGTTCACCCATACGAAGAAGTCACTTCGATAGACCTCGTTGTTGAACAGGTCGATCTTGTAGTTGTTGAAGGCCGGTGTGCTCGGATTACCACCAGAGAACGAGAAATCTATTGCCTTCTGGACATTGTAGATTTTGTTCCCTGACACAACTCCATGGCGCGCGTCTTCCATCACAATACCGAACGTGTTGAACCCAGCATCAGCTAACTTCCCGGCGCCATAGATGCGGTTCCCAACCGCGCGGAAGTTGCGTGAGTTCTCCATGAAGCCTAGCGGCACGTACCCGCCGACGAAAACGTTGTGGCTGATGTTGATGTTGTCGATGAAGGTGTTGTCAGCGCCAGTACCGGCGGCGTAGTCGTTCTCTACCTTGAGACCAAAGTTGAGTTCGCCTTTGGTCACAGGAAGGATCGTAGAGTACATGATCGTGAGACTATCCATTGTGCCGCCGACGGTGCCTAGGTTGCCGCTGATATGGATTAGCCCGACGCCCTGCAATGGAAATGCGAGGTTGTCGCTCCCGATAAACGTACAGTCGTAGAAATGCAGGCCCTTGGGAATCTTTACCCCAGTTGCATCGCCGCGAGTGCGGATGCCAAAGCCCTGAGCGTTGCCGATGATGTTCGCCATCTTGAACGTGCATGTAGTGAACGTCATGCGGCGGAACGCAGCCATGTCGAAACTGCCAGTGGTAACATTGAGGTCCGTCAAATTGAACAAGACGTTTGTGAAGTTCACGTCAGTTGGCATGTCCGTACTTGATGCGGCCCAGGTGTTCGCATAAGAGTTCTGGCTACCAGCGGAGTAGTTGGATGCAAACTCGCAATCAATCACCGTCAGACCATCGGCGCCGTAGCTACCGCCGGCAAAGTTACCGCCGCCGTGCGTGAAGATGCCTTTGAGCGCACCCTGGGTCTTGCAGTTCTTGATGGTGAAGTTGCGCGCCTGGGTAACCTCAAACGCTGCACTAGAAACAGTCGCGCCACCTCCGTCAATGACGAAGTATTCCACCGAGCACCCGGTTCGCGTTGTGTCGGCGCAGCCCAGCGTATAACCGGGGTTATCCGTGCGCAGCAACGTCGAAAAGTCGTACGCACCGATGAGCACCATGGAGCTTGCGTCCCATGCACCCGGCACAATGCGCCCGACCCATGTTCCGGTGTGGACGTAGAGCGTGTCACCAGCGCCGGTACTGGCCGACATGCCGGTAGCGATTGTCGAATGGGTTGAGTTGGTTGTTTCAAGGTATAGTGTGCCGTCGTCGCGCTGGATCATTACCTGCGTCGGCACACCGACACCGGCTGAGTTGACGATGCGTAACGCCCCGAACGCCACCTGGGCCAACGCCAGCGCGAGAAGGAATGGAAGGATGCGGCGCATGGTGGTCACTGCCCATCCCCGGCCCGACGTGCCGGATTCGGGATGTCGATGCCGTCAGTCGCAACCGCGCGCAGGATGGTGTACTTGGTAATCCGGCGCTCGAACACCAACGTAAACCCCGCTGGGACTTCAAGGGTGTCGACGGTGGCGGTAGCGGAGGTGTACAACACCACATCAACATTCTGGGTATACGGCGCAACCGAAACCGTCCACCACCGCGGGGATGGCGACAGATACCGCGTGATGGTGGTGGTGGCAGCACCCCACTCATCCTCACCCCCGGACTGCGCGATCACGACCCCACCAAGCCCCAACGCCGCCAGGGCCAACGCCACCCACGCTACCCACGCCTTGATTCGCTTCATTGTTCGATCTCCTTTTCAAACGGGATTCCTTGGGCGCGTAGGGTCCGCTTACCGAACCCTTCCTCAGCCCTGGCCGAGCCTTCCTTGGGTTCGTCCACCCACGCCTTCACGATGCGCTCAACGACTCCCTGGTACTCTGGATCATTTTCCTCAAAACCAAGGGACTTCGCCAGTTCCTGGGCGAACGGGGTCGCCGCCAGCAGCCGACTGGGGGTCGCCGAGAAGAACTCATCCAGCATCCCCCGGGTGGGGTACCGCTCATCCCACACACGCTCCATGAGGGTGAGGCCTTCGGGATCACCGGCCCCGGTGAACGCTTGTTCGACTGCCCCACCAATCGCCTTCACCCCACGGATTGAGATCGGCTCCCCAAGCTCACTGAGCGGCTGTAGCCCGACCGGCATCCGTTTGAGCCCAGCAACCCGCTCGCCTGGTTCCTTGCCCATCATTTCCCGAATCCCAGTTGGCCACTCGGACTGGGTCCACCGGGAAAAGTCGAGCCCACCTGGCACGATCCCCTCCCCAATGTCCAACGCCACCCCAAACGCACTCAACGCCGCGATCCAACTGGCGGCGCCCTTGACCCGCTGCGCCCCGCGCAGGAACTTCCCATCGGCGGTGGCCGCGGTATTGGCTGAATGCACCACTGACTCCGCGAAGTTGATCGGGAACGACATGAACAGATACGAGGCGTCGACGGCAACCTGCACCAACGACGAGCTTGATTCACTCGCGAGCTTGGGGCGGTTGGCGGGGTGGTACAACCACTGGGTGTCGTTGACGGTGGCCTCGGCGAGGATTCGCCGTGCTCCCATGAGGTCCCGATTCACCATCGCGTTGCGGAAGGTGGCAGACTCGGAGGTCAACAGCTTCCTCGCCGCAACCTCCCACGCCTTACCACCCCGCGTCATATCCGCAAACAGGTCCTCAGCATACAGCTCCGTCGCTCGGTAGACATTCATCCTGTTCATCAAGTCGCTGACGCGGTAGTGCCACGTCAAAGCATCCCGAGCCTTCACCGGTAGTGCCGTCCACCGCCGATCGGCTTCAACACGATCCAGGAACTCACCCCAGTTCTTCGACCACCCATAGGACCGGTTGCTCACCGCAAAGCGTTCCTGGAACTCGCGGTTGGTGGCGACATCCTTCACGGACATCGCCAGGTACGGCCGCCGGGTGAGCTTGGGCAACCCAGCACCCAGCCGATCCACTGCGAGCAACTGCTGGGAGAGGTTGCGAACCGCAGGCCCACCACGTCCCCCGAACACACTGGTATACCAGGCCCCGGTGAACGCACGGGATAGGAACCTCGCTTTGGAATCGAATTCCGCTGGGTTCGACATGATCGACCCAAGCTCATCAATCAACCCTTCCCCCATCGCGCGACTCACAACCTCGGATTTCTTGATGGACGCGAGGGCAGAGGTTTGCAGTGCGCTCCGCCCCCCGAGCTGCATCACCAGCCAATCCATCCCCACCGCCCGGTCAATCCCACCCCCAGCGGTTGTCCCAGGATCAGTCAGTGTGCGGATGATCTGCTCGCTCACGGGCTTCACATACTTGTGCCGATACAGCATTCTGGTGTAGGCGTCCACCAGCTTGGCAACGTTGAACTCGGTGGGGTTGAGTTCCCCGGTTCGCACCATCGCAAAGAACGGCTCAGCCCCCATCACCCCGCGTTGGCGGTAGTCGGTCTGGAGGTTTGCAATTGCCTCAGTCATTGATTTGCCAGACGCGAGTTCTTTACGCAGCCGCGGGATGTACTGGAGCAGGTATTGGTCGGGGGTGAGAATCCCCGCACGCACCGCTTCACCATGGAGATCATCGAGTAGGAGCCTCACCCGCTGGGCCTTCGCGAAGCTCCCCGCGCTGATCTTGCGGATATTGGGCAACCCCTCGGTCTGCCGTGCAGCGTTCATCGCAACACGATCAGAGTCCTTGCCCAACATGAAGTAGATTTCGTCGTTCTCAGTACGCATCGCGGCATCCGGCGACGACCAGACCTTCCACCGGGTCGGTCGATCCGTCATCGACGTCACCTTCATGGGCAGCCCCGAGTGCTGGACCTGCCCCAGCAACCCCACATCCACCCTCGCAACCCCACCCCCAAGCGCACTCGCCAGCTCCGCCATGCGCATTTCGTGAGAGACGTACGCCATCTCACGAGCTTTCACAAACGGCTCAAAGGTTCCGGTGTTTTGCAGCAGGTACCGATGCGGGCGAATGAAGAACAACTCATCGCGCCCGAAGAACTTGGTGAGTTCCTTGCGGCCGATTTCGTTGTACGCCAGCTCATGCGCGCGGCGGACATCCCGAATGATGGGGGACCGCCCCACATACACCAACCCAGCCAAGTGCTGCACCCCCGAGACATCACTCCGCCCCTTCGCACCGACCTGGCGCATCAGCGCCATGGCCCGAGGCGAGTCCTTGCGCCAGTGACCGTTTTCCACGAATCGGTCCGGGTGGCGCAGGTACTCACTCACAAGCCCACCATCCACGAGCACGGACTTGCCTGATTGGCGGTCGAAGTATTCGTCCTTGAGCTGGCGCTTGGAGAACCACGACTTCGGCAAATCGAACCGCGACCCGTACATCGCTTGGAGCTTTGCGAGTTCGTCCTGGTTGGTGACCGCAGCGAGGCGCATGTTGAGGTATGCACGACGGTCCGCAGGGTCGGCTTTAGCAAGCTGGTCGACCAGGGCCTTGTCAAGCTCCGCAACTTTGGATTTGCCCTTCGCCATCGCAGACGCGAGCTTGCGCAGGCGCTCAGCATTGGGCGCTTGGGTGGTTTCTAGTTGCTGGGCGCGCTTGAGGATCGCTTCGACCTTGGGTGCTTTGGGTGCAGCTTCCCCGAGCCCCAGGGTTTTCTCAAGTCCTTCACGAACGGCACGACTTGCCTCGCTGATCTCAGCTTCAGACATGAGTGACTTCGCGTTGCGAACATGCAGTGCGGTTTTCAGTAACGACCCAACTGCCCCGCGGTTCTTCACCGCCAGCGCCCCGAGCCCCGCAGCCCCCAGCGACCCCGCCACCAGCAACGGTTTCCCACCCACCAGCCACAGCGGATCAGCCAGATCATACGCAGCGAAATCCGCCAACCACCCCGGCACCCCAGCCTGCTCCAGCTTGCTCGCGATCGGGTGCTGGTAGGTCTGCACCCCCGCAGCCTCATCGGTAATCATCTTGAGGGTGAAGGGGTCGATCGCAGTGCGCCCATAGAGCGTACGGAGCCGCTGCGCCTCTGCTGCTGCGTCCTGGGAAAAGAACGGGTTTGGGATTTGGGGAGAATCAGCGATCCCCGGCACCACATGCCCAAAATGCGGAGTGGTAAGCATGAATGCTTTAATCGCGGCGGCAGGCGCGATCAATGACCCCAACGGCCCGATCTCCCGCCCCGCGGCCTTCGCCATTTCCACAAGCTGACGGTTGTCAACAACATCGGATTCCAGCATCGCGGCGATTTGGTCGTACCCACCAGGGTTCTGCGCGATATCCACCAAGCTGGAAACTGTGTGCATGGTGCGCTCGGCACCCGCGGGCTCCGCGAGCCCATAGTGCACCAGGAACGCTTCGCGGTCACCATCGCCCCACCCGAGGGCATCGGTGTTCTGGGTGAAGTAATCCCGCAGCTTCGAGCGAACGTCCTCCTGGCCTTCGGGGGTACCAACATCCACACCCGCGCGCTCAGCCGCGTCTAGAAACGCCGCTGTGGTGTCTTCGTAGAGCTTTCGGTTTTGGGAAGGGTCGTAGGTGTTGGCCACGGGGCGTTACTCCTCATCCGGCGAGTTCAAACCAAACGCAGCGTTGGCCGCGGCGCGAGGATCCATGATCCCCACCGCTCCAGCACCTAGCACCCCTTCTTGAGTCCCGAGGATAGATTGCAATTGCTCAAGCTGCTTCATCAGCGCGGATTGGCGAGACACAAGCTGTCTCAAACTCATCCGCTCCGAATTCGGCAGACCCTTCACCGCTTCCAGTTTGTCCAGGCGCTTGTCGACATCGACATCCCCGGCTTCGAGCATTTCTTCAATCGAGGCGAAGTCCTCGTTCCCACGTCCAGGCCGGTCTTTCTTGATCACCGCGAACCGCCGCGTGATCTCAGCCATGGTCCCGGCAAGTTCCTGGCTCGCCACCCGCGAATCCTTGATCGCGGTAGCGGTGACACCTGCTGCACCCTTCGACCCGAGCGTCGCCTCGAACTGACTCTGGCGTTGGAGAAGCTCAGCCCCCCACAGCGCGAGGCTCTTGTCGCCACGGGCCGAAGCTTCCTTTCCACGGGCAACATTCTCGTTGCTCGCGATGATCTCCTGGCGGATCTTGTCGAGCGGGGCCTCGAACTTCGCGATGCGTTGGGCCTGGGCCTGGGCAACGAGGAGTTCGTCAGGGACTTCTTCCATCCCCGGAATGAACTCCCGAATCCGCGCACGCAACAGCTCGCCCCCCGGTGTCTGCCGGCCGACGAGTGCATCACTGATTTGCCCGGCATCCCACGACTCGATAAACGCTGACTTCTCGTCGGTGAGGGCTTTGGCCATGAGCTTTTGGGTTTCGATCTCCGCGCGCTGGGCCTCGACCCGAGTTTCCTGGGCTGCGCGAAACGCCTCGATCTTCATACGGTTCTCAGCGTCAGCATTCGCAGCACGAGCTGCACCCACACCCTGGATGAAATCACTCCTCCCTTGGAGCGCTTGCCCAACCCCAATCAACGCATCCGCGATGCGGTTCCCGGTGCCAACTTGAGTCTGTGAAGCCTGGGGGGCCTGCGGCAACGGAGGAATCGGCCCGGGTCCGGTAGGTGTCCCGAGCCCGGCCTTCACCATTTCCCCACGGAGTTGGTCAGGGGAACGGTTGAACAGTCCATCCGGGATCACCCCGAACCCTCCGATCAAAAACCCTGCACTTGATCCAGCCACCGTCCACCCCCTTAGAGAAGTGCCACCATCGCCCCGGCAGCGGCAATCGCTTTGCCAGCTTGCTCCATTGAGTCCGTATTCTGCCCAGTCGGGACATTCCCTGCCCCCTGGGCAAACCCTCCACTCAGGGTTGACTGGATCCCAATCGACTGCTCGATGAGATCCTGGAGGATACGCGACCGAAGCGCCATCGACTGGAACGCGGCCCCGGTCTGGAACCCAGCAGCGATGTCCTCAGCGAAGGTCCCCCCGAGCCCCGCACGACCAAGATTCGCACGCACCGCCCCAGCTTGGGCTGACCCAATCATCTGGCCCTGGCCGATAATCGACTGGATCTGCGGGTGCGCAAGCTCGGTCAGCCCCTGGAACCGTTTGGTCAGGGCCTCGTTGGACAGCAACTTGACCGACTGCGCCAGAAAGTCCCTCTGTTGCTGACGCCCCTTGAAGGTTTCGGTGGTCCCGAATCCCTGCACCGATGCCATGTCACACCCTCCGTGTCGAGACTGCCCCGTCCGCACCCACATACAACACCCAAGTTGACTTTGTCGCAGGAGCAGCTAGGATCGGATTCTTGGTCGGCGAGTTCCGGTGTCCTTGGGAATTGGGAAGGATGTTGCGCCGACCCCTCCAAATCGCGTCCAGGGTCTCAATGCGACGTGCCATTGATACCCGCACCCGTGGCTTACTAAGAAGCGACACCGCCGCGCCCCCCTTCGGTTTTGAGCAAGACCCCACTCAGCGACCATTCCTCGGTTCCATCCGGGGTAACGGTCACGCTCCACTCCACACGCACCCCATTCACCCCGACCACAAGTTCGGTCTGCCGGAACCCTTCGGTAACCAGTTTCAACGGGGCCGAGGTCGCGTTGTCCTCAAGGTCGCTCTCGACACCAATCACCCTCACCGTGGCGGTTGTAAGGGGGGCTGCACCGGCGCGTACCCCGACCGACCTAACAATTTGTGTCGCGAACGGGAACTCGTCAAAGAACAGCCACCCCGAATCCAGCACCCCGGGGTCGATTGCTTGGTCGCCCGATTCGTTGAAAACCTCGGAGTCATCGAAGGTCAGAAGGTGGTCCGTCCCCTCGAATGCGATGGGCGCGGCGCCGGCGACCAACCCAGCGATGGTAGTCGGTCCAATCGCCCGGAGCCGGGGTCCGTGTGCGGAGTCCTTCAACAACGTGGGGTGGTAGTAAAAGTCCCACTGGACGGTGTCACCGGTGCCATCCGGCACCCACAACCGGATCCGGGTGTTGGCTGCATCGACCCCCATCACCGCGTTTGCAAGTTCTGTCGGGTCCAGCCCTGCGCCCGCCACCGACCAGTCTGTACACGCATCGTCAAACCCAGCACCGTCAGTCCACCGGAGTCCCTGTCGGGACAACCACACCACCACCTGCCCGGATTCGGTATCCACGGTTGCCCACGCGCGCTTGCTCACCGGCCCTTCGCGGCCGCAGATTTTGGTCTTCACCCGGCCTTGGGTTTCGCCCGCGGGACCGTCCTGCGGCAGATACGCCACCGACCACACCGAGTCTTCGAGCAGGATGACCAGGGTTTCCCCGATGGTCACAGCCCCCCTGGGCGCATCGCTCCCACCCCCAACGAACTGGAGCCGAAACGCTGTGGGGGAGTATTCGGGTTGCTGGGCTGGGGTGTAGAAGAAGATCGGGCTCGACCCATCATTCATCACAATGGAGTTCTGGAACTCGCACCCGATCACAAACGGGGCCGGGGGGCGCAACCGCTTGTAGATCGCGACCTGGCCGCCTTCTTCAATGTACACTGACGGAAACACCAGGTGCGGGTCGAGCTTGGTGCCCTCGCTGTCGTCGGTCCAGGTGCCACCATCCGCGTGCGCAACCTGGGCGATCATCCCAGCGACAATCGGTGGGAGCACCCGTTCGTTGGCGGCAGTGTCCCCAAGGTTGAACGCGAACTCGACCATTTCAAGAGTGGCATCGGGATAGTCAGGGGTCCGGCCGAAGTAGTGCCGGTAGATACGAAACGAATCCGCGCGACCGGTGTTCGCGGCGTCATAAGGTGATGTCGGCAGTACCAACACAGTGTGCTTGCCGGTGTCAGCGAAGTTGATCGTAGCGTAGTAAACCGCTTGGATGAACGACTCCACATCCCGCACCGAATCGAAATCCGTGATGATGTACGCGACGTTGTCGACTTCGCCGGACGCGGGGTCCCACTGGGAATCGGTCCCAGCGAGCGAACTGGTAACCTCGCCCAATGTCGCTGCGTGGTCAGCCGGTGACACCAGCCCAAGCGCCAGCACATCCAGCCCCAATGTCACCAGGAAATTCGCAACGCTGGTCCCGATGATCCATTCATCGAGGTACCGAGTCGCAGAGGCCCCAGTTGCCACCCCAGTCTCCGTGTGACGCAGGGTTAAAGATCCCCCGGTGGTGGGAGTTGTGTACAGGTACGTCGAGGTAGCGTCCACGCACACCACCAACACCACCGGGTCAACGGACGCAAACGTCAACGGGAAGATGTCGAGGATGGTGAGGCCGGCTGGCGCAGTCGCAATGCTCACCCGCCTGGTGTCACGATACAGGGTGCCGGGGTCGCCGGGTTTCAAGCGTGAGTTGCTGGCTCCCCACAGCTCATTACGCGCCAGGGCCGAGCGGATCTTCGTCCGCACGACCCCACCATCGAGCTTGTGTTCGAGCCACTTGGCCAAGGCCCCAGCCCCCCCCCTAGATCGTTTCAGGCGCCCAAGCGTGATGCGCCCCGGTGTGCACTGAGGTCAGGGTGACGATCTGGTTCTGGGTGATCTCGGTCACAGCAACCAGGATTTCACCGTTCGCAGCGCCACCAGTGACAAGGTCCGGCGGGAGTGCATTCGTGAACCACAGCTTGATGACTCGGCCGATGGTGATCGGGGTTCCGATGATGGAAATGTCCGTGGTCCCGGTGATCTCCACGAGCCCGTCGTTGGTGGCGAGGGAAATCGTCCCTGCGCTCGCAACGCTCGACGCTCGTGGGTAAACCCGCATTTGGCGAATCGCACCCTGGTCGAGATCAATGTCGTTCGCGTTCATGTCGATCATCCCACCCAGGATACCCAGCCCACCACCCAGGGTACCCAGCCCAGGCTTCATAAACGCTTGGGTGGAGCCCATGTCGCCGCCGTCGATAATCGTTCCGGTGCCACCATCGGTGTAACCCGATGTCGCCCCCTCATTGAACCCGCACCCGATGATGGATGCGGTGGTGGTACCGTCGATTTCAAGGCCGTACTTGGGCGAAGTTGCACCTAACCCCGTCACCCCAAACAACATGATGTCGGTGCCAAGCGCTGAGGTGTTGGATTTGAGCACCACGTTTGCGAAGGTGTTTGCCGCGCTTTGGCCGGAGTCCGACACCAACCCACCGAACATCTTGGTCTTGTCGGCACCGTTGATGATGATTCCGTCTTCTTCGGCCAAGATCACCAAGTTGTCGCCCAAGGTGTTCCCTGCGCATGACCCCGCAACCGCAGAGTTCGCCTCGAAGTGGATGCCGATGGGGTTCGCGCCGTACACAACGTTCTTATCGACTTTGTTGAGTGTGCAGTTGTCGTAGAGGTGAATCGCGCCCATCGTACCGGAGCCCTGCATTTGCCGGCAGCGGTTCCCCAGCACATTGTTCCCGATGGTTGGTGGCTGGGCTTGGGTGGAGGTGACGTAGATTTGCTGTGCGGTACCACCCTCGATGGTGTTGAGAGAAACATCGTTGAATTGGCACCCGGCATCCAGCAAAATCCCATGCCGCCCACCAGAATCAAACGCGATTCGGTTGCTGGTGATCTTGCTGTCGGTGACAAGAACACACCAAATCCCAATTCCAAACCCTGCCGCGGTCCCGAGCAAGTTGTCGATCTTGCAGCGGTTGATCTCGAAATCCGAGTCTGACAGCTTGATCCCCACGTTGTACGACGCAAACCCCGTCAACCCGGTGATCTTCAAGTTGTCCGCGATGAACCTAGAAGCCCCAGACGCTACCTCAATCGCAATCGCGGCGGTTCCGGTCGAGGTTGTGGTTTGGCCGAGCATCTTGAAGTTTGCAAGGCGAACATCATCAGCGGTGACGGTGATGGTGGTACCTGCGGTCGGGCGGGTCCTGAATCCTGTGTTGAACCCTTGGCCGATGATCTCAGTGTTCGCTGTGCCGATGGTGATTTCGTCAGCGTCCACGAGGTAGATAGCGGACAGCAGCACTGTTGCCCCACCCAGCAACCCAGCGTGCAGGATCGCTTTGTTGACGGCCTTGGTGTCGTTGGTAGAGGAATCCCCAATTCCCCCAAATGCCTCTGGGGTGACGAAATTCGTGGTGGGGAAGTCAATATCCCGCACGATCTTGGTCCCCACGGTTGCATCGGCCACCAGTAGGTCAAATCGCTTCGCGCGGGTGTAGGTTTCAATCAACCCATCTGACCCAGCACCGTGTGCATTGAACCCTGCGGACCCGGTTTTACGGTAGGTGTATGTCGGGATTCGGTTCGCGGCGGTTGCATCCGCCATCACAATCTCATCCCCAGCGACCAGCGTAAACGGTGCCCCGGTGAGCGACTGTAGTCTCACATACCACTCGGATCCAGACACATACGGATCCAGGGTGCATTGGAGAAACGTGTCCTCCAGCCAAATCCCGCTGATGACCACATTCACCAACGAGCCATTCACAATCGCGCCTGGGTCGTCAACACGGATATCGTGGGATTCAGCGTTCGCGGTCCAGGTTTCAGAGTTCGTTGCCGTTGCACCCGGCAGCAACAGCTCAGCGGTGACGTTCGCCGGGGAATCGTATTTCCCTGCGCCGGTCAACCCAGCTAACGCGACTTCGAGCTTTCCACGCATCGACATCCCCCCTAGTGTGAACCAACCGTGAACCCGTCCGGCCGTGCAACTCGAAGTTGGAATGATCCACCCACGTTTTCCTCGCGGTCGTTGGCTTTGGCGCGTTTGACCGCGTCGAGGTACTGGGCGTATTTGCGCTCTGCGAGGCGCGGGTTGTCCTGGAGCCGACGTTCGGCCAGGTAGAATTCGGTGTAGTAGCACAATGCGATGTAGAAATCCTCAGGTGCGATGATTACCGTGTCTGGTCCTGTCACCAACGGAATCCGCTTCACATTCACGATTCGAAGTTCAAGGTCGGTGGCGGCGCTGTCATCCGGAGTAGGCCAGACCTCAACCTCGTTGTTGGCCCAACTGTTCACCTGGGTCCACGCGACCGGCTCGCCATCTTGGTCCTGGAGAGCAGTGGCCATGTTCCGGTGTTCCCACGGGACGAACCCCAGGGTCCGGTGGACTTTGCCATCTGAGTTGATGAGCTGGAGTGCGCGCGCAGCGACGTTGGTTTTCGGGGTTGCGTAGTTGGCTTGCCCAGATACCAGCGGAACATCTGCTTGAACCTCGGTCCCAAACAGAAACGGCCCGCGCAGGTTCACATCGCGCAGCCCCGCCATCACCCCTTCAATAGCGATTGCGAGTGCAACTTCACCCGTTGACCCAATGATCCCCGCGGCGCAACGAGCAATCTGCCCGGCTTTGCCGGCACTGGATGGCCCAGTGGACGAACTCGGGTCAATGGCGTATCCACCTGCGTACGTTAGGCTCATGCGAATTGCCCCCGCTGTTGGGGTTTGGGTTTGCGGGTGCGAAGATCGGCGTTGTGTGACGCGACGCGGATCTTGTCGTCGGGGGTTTTGACTGCACCGTATGCGGGGAACCCAGCGATCTGACGCCGCAAGTCGTCGTACTCATGCTCACCAAGCCAAGTGCGTACTGTTTCAGGGCGCACTAGTCTCGCGAGCACCACCTTGCGCAGGATCTCACGCCACCCCCAACACCCAACATTCTCAAATGGTTTGTTCACACCATAGTTGTGGGAACCAGGTTTTTGGAGTTGGCGCATCTGGCGAAATTCCGGGATCATCGGACACGCCACGTTGTACGAGGAACGCGGGGTGGTCGGGGTTTCGAGCATGTGCTCAGGTGGTTCTGGATCCCCCCACACGATCGTCGCCACTCCGCGCGGCAACCCATTCAGCTCCCCGAGCCCCGAGTAGTACCAACGGTGCGACACCAACCCGATTCTCCCGCTGGAGAGAATCTCATCCAACTCACTGACGTGCATGGGACCAGAGGCGCCACCCATCTGGTCCCACGACGCATACAAGGGGTTCAACGAACCCACTACCTAATCCTTGCCAGGCCAGGTCTGGGCACCAGGCTTGTCGAGCGTTCCCTCGACAGTCTTGCCACCACCTGGAATCGCCTTGCCGGTGCTGGGATTCAGCACTGACGCCGGAAACGATCCCGGCACACCCGGCTGGCCCTTGTTGATACCCATTGGGTACCTCCATCGTTGGGGTGAATGTTCCTCGGCCCGCTTAGGCCAGCGGCACCGGCATCTGCACGACCTTGCTCGCACGATCGCCAGCAACGAACCCGGGGAACGCCTTGATCGTCAGCGAGGCCCATTCGTTGGCAGGATCGTTAATCGCCGAGCCGTTTCCAAAGCCCTTGAGGATGAACCCTGCGGGCATGGAACTGATCTCGGTGGTGTAGAACGCGTCCGCAGCGAGGATGAGGTTGACCTCGGAATCGGTGACGGCGTCAGCCATTCCGTATTCCAGCGCGGCAGTCACATCGCCTTGCTCGAAGACATCGAATGTCGTCTCCAGGAACACCATCTGCGCGAAGGAGTGGAT
>Ga0299906_10000315_pt1 | contig 47178 bp, 46 predicted proteins | sample RVTome_14_FD_200259 | JGI IMG/M metagenome (GOLD analysis project Ga0299906, IMG submission 200259) | Soil microbial communities from uranium-contaminated site in the Upper Colorado River Basin, Wyoming, United States - RVT145D125 (version 2) ... | reverse complement strand
CCCCGACGACGACACCGAATCCTCGCCACCTTCGCCCGCTATCTCCTGGACGAAGGCTTTCGCGGGACCGTGGTGACCGCGACCGGTGGGGACGGCGGCGGCAACGCCATCGGGCTGGAAGCCGGCCCGTCTCTCGCCCTCATACGCAAGGAAGAGGAGCGACGCGCTCTGGCGCTCGTAGGGGTCGACTCGCCGTCGTTTCTCGCGCTTCCGGACTTCTACTTCACCCTCTCCGCGGAGGAGACCGAGCGAAAGTGGGGGAAGTCTTTCGTTTGCGACGTCGTGCGCCACGTGAGGCTCGAGCGCCCCGAGGTCATCGTTACCATGTGGCCCGGTCCGGGCACTCACGGGCAGCACCAGATGGCGGCCCGGGCGGCGACCATCGCTTTCGAGAAGGCTTCCGATCCGGCCTTCTGCCCCGAGCTCGCAGGGCGTGAGTTCCTTCAACCGTTCACGCCGCTGAAGCTCTACTACTACGACCGCGGAGGCCCGACCGCAGTCGAGATCCCCACCGCCGATATCTCGAAGTCGCTCTACCGGAGCTACGCGGAAATCAAGTCGCTCGCCGTCTCCATGTATCGCTCCCAGGGGTTCGATCGGCTGGCAAGGATTCCCGTCGAGACCCCGAGCCCGGAGCGATTCCTTCTCATCCGTTCGAGAGTCCCCATCTCCCTCCCCGAGACCCACCTTCTCGCCGGGACCTCGGCCCGCGGGGTCCAGCTCCGGGTCGAGCCCGAGGCGTTTCGAACCGGAGTCGGCGTCCCCCTCGGCGTCGAGGTGACCCTTTCGAACGGTGGGGAGGCGTCGCTCGAGAACCTGGAGATCTCGCTCGAACCTCCTCCGGAATGGAGCCTCGACGGACGAGCGTCCATCGGCTCGCTCGCCCCGGGCAAGAGCGCAACGGCTCGGTTTCGAGTGTCCCCGACGACGAACGCGGTTCTCGATCGCAATCAGCGGCTCGTCGCCACCTATCGCGCCCTCGAGGGCGAGCGGACCGCCCGCGGAGAAAACTTCGCCTGGATCCAGGCGGGAGCGCCGGTCGAGGTTCGATTCTCGCCCCTCTTCGACGTCGCCGATTACCGGAGGTTCGCGCGCGAGACCCGGACGGACTGGGTCATCGAGACTCTCCCCGCGAGAGTGCCCCTCGCCATCGGGCGGACGAACGAAGTCAAGGTGGAGGCGTCCAATGCCTCCGAGTCCGAGGCGCGCGTGACTCTGGAGCTTCTGCTTCCTCCGGGAGTCACCCTGGAAGAAGCGGTGGAGTTGAAGCTCCCGGCGAAGAGCCGCGCGGAAGCGCCCCTTCGCCTCCGGGTGGACGAGCGGGTACTTCCGCGGTCGCGTCATTCGGCGAAGGTCTCGATGAAGATGCGCGCCGAAGCTCTCGGGCTCGTGAGCGAGGACGTCTCCGAAGTCTACGCTCTTCCGACGCTCGCCATACCCCGCGCGGTGACGCCTCCACGGATCGACGGAGACCTGAGCGACCTCCAGTCGTTCGCGCGAGGAGAGGTCTCTCACGAGGATCTCTGGTGGCGGCAGAAGCCGGATGGACCGGCGGATTCGAGCGCCGCGTTCTTCCTCGCCTACGACTCCGCCAATCTCTACGCGGGAATCGAAGTCCGGGACGACGTCGTGGTGTGCAACATCGCGCCCGACGACGTCAAGGCTCAGCTTCGATCGGACGCCGTCGGGATCACCGTCGATCCGTCCGGCGACAGCCGGGATACGTCGACCGTTCTGCAAGCGGCTGCCTTTCCCTGTACCACGGCGGGCTTCGCTGCTCGGGGATTTCGCGACGCCGACGCCAATCAGGGGCTCATGGAAGAGACCGCGCCGGGGATGGAGGTCTCGTCCCGAAAGCTCGAGCACGGCTACACGCTCGAAGCGAAGATCCCCTGGGCGGTCATGCCGCATCAACCCCAGGCCGGCGACGAGATCGGCCTCAATATCGTCGTCTACGATGGGGATGCGGGAGATGCCCGGGCGGGCGCGAACGTGAGCGAGAGCGGCATCGCCTGGGCGGCGTTCGAGTGGGGCGGAAAGCAGGCGCTTCCTTATCTCTGGCCTCGCGTGGTTCTGGCCCGGTAGCCGGATTCCATGCGATAAACTACTAGAGTGAAGAGAGTTTTTCGCGCCTCCGCGCTTCTCGCGGCCGGAATTGCGTGCAGCGGAGGAAACGGCTTGCCCACGGGTCCCTCACCCGTCACCGCCGAGGTCGAGTTTCGGTACGTGTTGACGGAAGGGCAGGCCTCGTCGGTTGCGACCGATCTTCCCTGCGCCGGACAGGTGAGACTCCACCCGAGCTTCTGGGGCTTCGCTCAGGTGACCCTGATGCCGGTGGACTCGAGCACCTGGGCCGCGCGCTTCGAGGAAGTCCCCGTGGGCCGCCATTCGGCCCGGCTCACGGCGCCCGAGGCCTGCGCCGGAGGCGACCTCTTCGCGAACGGAATTCTGCTATCGCACGGTGGCTCGGTCTCGAGCTTCGCGGTTTCTCCCGACGGCAGTGTCACACCTTGAGTCTGCGGCCATCTCGGTCGTCATTCCCACACAGAATCGACGCGGGCTGATCCCGCGCGCCCTCGACTCGGTGCGGGCCCAGAGCCGGCCTCCGAACGAGGTCCTCGTCGTCGACGATGGCTCTACCGACGACACCGCCCGATTCGTCGCGGAGACCTACCCCGAAGTCCAGGTGATGAGGCAAGACAACCGCGGGGTGAGCGCCGCGAGAAACGCGGGGATTCGCGCGGCCCGGGGCGAGCTCATCGCGTTTCTGGACTCCGATGACGAGTGGCTGCCAAAAAAGCTCGAGCGCCAGCTCCAGGCGATGGAGGCGAGCCCCGGCGCCCTTCTCTGCCATACGAACGAGATCTGGATCCGCAACGGCCGTCGGGTGAGTCCGATGAAGAAGCACCAGAAGTTCGGAGGGCGGATCTTCGAAAAGGCGCTCCCCCTTTGCGTCATCTCGCCTTCGTCGGTTCTCGTCGACCGGCGTCTGTTCGACGAGGTCGGGCTCTTCGACGAGAGTCTTCCCGCCTGCGAGGACTATGACCTGTGGCTTCGGGTGTGCGCCCGCTTCGACGTCCTTTTCGTCGACGAGCCCCTGATCGTGAAGCACGGCGGCCACCAGGACCAACTCTCCCGGCGCCACTGGGGAATGGATCGGTTTCGGATCCAGGCTCTCCGGAAGATCCTGGGGGAGCGAGATCTTCCGGACGACTACCGCCGGGCGGCCGAAGCCATGCTCGCGCAGAAGGTCGAGATCTTCTCCCGAGGAGCCCGGAAGCGCGAAAGCCCTCTCGAATCGCTGCTCTCATGATTCGTTTCGTCGTCGCCGTCGCTCCCGAGGCCGATGCGCTCGTCCGCCGCTATCGCATGGAGCCGTGCGAGGGCGCGTTCCGCTGGTTTCGCGCCGACGGGGCGTCCCTGGTGATTTCGGGGATAGGGAAACTCGCCGCCGCCGCCGCCACCTCCTATCTCCACGCGGCCACCGGGGAGGAGCCGTTCGGTGTGTGGCTCAACTTCGGAACCGCGGGACACCGCGATCGCCCGCGCGGCGACGTCCTCCTCGCCCACACGGTGACCGACGCCGCCTCCGGCGAGCGCTTCCATCCGACGAGGCTCGACGGTCCGGATCTCGAGGCGGTCGAAGTCAGGACGGTGGATCGTCCGGAGGTCGATTTCGATTCGAACGCCGCCTACGACATGGAAGCCTACGGTTTCCTCGACGCCGCCCTTCGCTTCTCGACGTCGGAGCTGGTGCAATCGATCAAAGTGGTGAGCGACAACCGCGAGACGACGACCGCGGCATGGACGGCGGCCGCAGTGCGAGATCTCGTCGAGAGCCGCGTCGACGCCGTGGCTCGGGCCGCGGAGCGGTTTCGCGAGATCGCGGGCGATCTCGAGCCGCTGCGCCGCGAGCAGGCGGACTCGCTCGCGCTGGTGGAAGCCTACGGGCGTCGAATGCACTTCACCACCTCCGAAGCCCGCCGGTTGCGCCGCCTTCTTCAGCGATGGGCCGCCCTGGAGCCGGACGCCCGGCGAGGACCGGAGAACGCAGAAGGCGCGAGCGCGACCGAAGTGCTGGAGCGACTGGAGCGTCGCCTCGACGCACTCGCGCCTTACAAATTGGAGCGGCCCCTGTGACGCCCCTCGAGTGGCTGTTCGCGGAGTTCGTCGTCGCCCTCGGCTCGGTGCTCCAGGGAGCCATCGGTTTCGGTCTCGGCCTTCTCGGGGCTCCGCTCCTTTCGATCCTCGATCCTTCGTTGGTCCCGGGACCGCTCCTCGCGGCCGCGCTCCTTCTCTCGATTCTCGTGGCGCTCCGCGAGCACCGCGCGGTCGACTTTCGCGGCGTCCGCTGGGCGCTCCTCGGCCGCGTACCGGGAACGATTCTCGGGGCCGCGGTGATCGCCGCGATCCCGCGTCGGGAGACTTCGCTCCTGGTCGGCGCCATGGTGCTGGTCGCCGTCGCACTGGTGGGCACGGGGGCGAGAGTCGCGAGGAGCCGCCCTGCGCTCTTCGGGGCGGGGACGCTTTCGGGCTTCATGGCGACGACCGCCTCCATCGGAGGGCCGCCCATCGCCCTTCTCTACCAGGACTCACAGGGCGATCGCGTACGAGGAACGCTCTCGGGTTTCTTTCTCGTGGGCCTTCTGATCTCGCTCGGGGCGCTCGCTCTCGTGGGCCGCTTCGGCCGCTCCGAGATCCTCTCGGCTTTGCTTCTCTTTCCCGCGGTGCTCGTCGGGTTCCTGCTCTCGGCAAGAATCGCGGCGGTCCTCGATCGCGGACACACGCGGAAAGCAACTCTCGCCGCCTCCGCTCTCGCGGGCCTCGCGGTGGTCATCCAAGCGCTCGTCACCCGGGCATGATCGACACCATCTACGTGGAGGACGAGGCGGCGAGCCATCCGCGGGTCCGAGAGTTGCTCGCCCGGCATTCCCGGGCGCTGGTCGTTCCCATAACCGGCTACGGCGAGGTCTTCAATCGCGGCCACCAGAGCTTCCGGCTGCAGAAGCGCAAGCCCTCGCTCCTCCTCGCGGCGAAGCGCGGAAACCTCCTGCTCGAAGCGCCCTACGGCATCGGTTGCGACCGCAATTTCTATTTCTCCCACGTCCTCAATTGCCTCTACGATTGCCGGTACTGTTTCCTCCAGGGGATGTACCGCTCGGCCCACTACGTGCTCTTCGTGAACTACGAGGACTTCCAGAAGGCGATCCTGGCGACCGCGGCCCTGTCTCCTGGAGAAGAGGTCCACTTTTTTTCCGGATACGACGGCGACAGCCTGGCGCTCGAGTCGTTGACCGGATTCGCCGAGGCGTTCCTTCCGTTCTTCGCGGAAAACCCCCGGCTGGTCCTCGAGCTCAGGACGAAGAGCGTCGCCATACGACCGCTCCTCGCGCGCGAGGCCTTTTCCAACTGCGTCGTCGCGTTCAGCTTCACCCCCGAAGCGTTCTCGAAGCCTCTCGAGCACGGAGTCCCGCCGATCGAGCAGCGAATCGCGGCCGCGGCGAAGCTGGCCGAACGCGGCTGGCGAATCGGGCTCAGGTTCGATCCTCTTCTCCACGCGCCCGGCTACCGGCAGTCGTACCAGGAGCTCTTCGAAAGAGTCTTTCGCTCGATACCCCGCGAGTCCATCCACTCCGTCGGGTTCGGCGCCTTCCGCCTTCCTCGGGACTACTTCACGCGGATGGCGCGGCTGTACCCGGAGGAGAGGCTCTTCGCTTCGCCCCTGGAGGAACGCTCGGGAATGGTCTCCTATGAGTCCGGCACCGAAGAGGAAATGATGGACTTCTGCCGGGAAAGCCTGAGGCAACGGGTCTCCGAGGAGCGACTGTTCGCGTATTGAGGGACCGGTTTCCGAAACTGGGACGCCGGGTGTCTCCGCGCGTACAGTTTCTTTACGCAACGGTCTCGGGAGGCAGCGCCTTTCCCTTTTGTTTATAGCAACTTGTGAACATCCATCTCTGGCACGAGAACTGCATTTCCGCCCGACATCGTGCGCTCGAGGGAAGTCCTGGTCGGCATTGGATTCGTCGTTCTCCTTTCGATCCCCGCCCTCGCCGACCTCCCCTGCCAACCGGCATCCGTACCCCTGACGGTGGGTGCGTTCCTCGATCAGCTGGCCGGGTCACTGCTTCAAAACGGGATCGCCTGGCTCTTCGCCGCCGCGCTCGCCGTCGTGGGTCTTCCGTGGATGATAGCGGGGCTCGCGGTGGCGCTGGTGCAGCTTCCGCGGCGCAGGAAGTCCTAACCGCTCGGGTCGAGCATCTTCTTCGGATCCACCCAGGCGTCGTATTCCGACGCGCTCACGTAGCCGAGCGCGAGCGCGGCGTCGCGCAGCGTGGTCCCTTCCGCGTGCGCCTTCTTCGCGATCTGGGCGGCCTTGTCGTAGCCGACGTGCGGCGCGAGCGCGGTGACCAGCATCAACGAGCTCGTCAGATGCTCGGCGATCCGCTTCCGGTTCGGTTCGATGCCCTCGACGCAGTTCTCGCGGAAGCTCTCGCACCCGTCGGCGAGAAGTCGCGCGCTCTGGAGAAACGCGTCGATGATCAGGGGCCGGAACACGTTCAGCTCGAAATTTCCCGAAGCCCCCCCGAAATTGACGGCGACGTCGTTTCCGAAGACCCGCGCGGCCGCCATGGTCAAGGCCTCGGACTGGGTGGGGTTGACCTTTCCCGGCATGATCGAGCTTCCCGGCTCGTTCTCCGGGAGCAGCAGCTCCCCCAGGCCGGCGCGCGGCCCCGAGCCGAGCCAGCGAACGTCGTTCGCGATCTTCGTGAGGGAAGCGGCGACGGTCTTGAGCGCTCCGTGAGCGAAGACCAGGGCGTCACAAGAGGCGAGCGCCTCGAACTTGTTGGGCGCCGAGACGAAGGGATGTCCCGTCAGCTCGGAGAGCTTCCTGGCCACGCGCTCGCCAAACTCCGGATGGGTGTTGAGACCGGTTCCGACCGCGGTCCCCCCGATGGCGAGCTCCCGCAGATGCGGGAGCGACTGCTCCACGTGGGCGATCCCGTGGTCGAGCTGAGAGACGTACCCCGAGAACTCCTGTCCGAGGGTCAAGGGAGTCGCATCCTGGAGATGCGTCCTTCCGATCTTGATGATGTCCAAGAGCTCACGCGCCTTCGAGGCGAGCGCATCCCGGAGGCGCCGGAGCGCGGGCAAGAGGCGCTCGTGGAGAGCCTCGACCGCGGCCACGTGCATCGCCGTCGGGAAGACGTCGTTCGAAGACTGGCCCCGGTTCACGTCGTCGTTCGGGTGGACGAGCCTTCCGGGACCGCGCTCGCCGCCGAGAATCTCGCTCGCGCGGTTCGCGAGCACTTCGTTGACGTTCATGTTGGTCTGGGTTCCGCTTCCCGTTTGCCAGACCAGCAGGGGGAACTCGTCTGGGTGCTTTCCCTCGAGCACTTCGTCCGCCGCCTGGAGGATGGCCGCGGCCTTATCGGCATCGAGAAGACCCAGTTCGCGGTTCACGGACAGAGCCGCCTTCTTGACCGAAACCAGCGACCGAATCAATTCTTCCGGCATGCGCTCGGTCGAGATGCGGAAGTTCCGCCGCGAGCGCTCGGTCGAAGCCCCCCAGAGCCTTTCCGAGGGAACCTCGATCTCCCCCATGCTGTCCCGCTCGATTCGGCCCACGCTCTCCAATATACCAATCCGCGGAGTTAGAATCCCTCCGAGGTGACTCGACATGAAGCACTGGCTCCTGCTCAGCGCCATCGCCGCCGCGGGCTGCGCGGCCGCGCCCCCGGACGAGGCCGCCGACTCTCGGCCGAGTGACGAGGTTCCCTACGCGCCGAGCGTCACTCCGTCGAGCCTCGGGATCGCGGGCTACGCCAAAGTCCTTTGCTCGGCGGTCTTCGTCTCCGGACGAGAGCTCGAGGACGCGCGCGACGTGAGCGGGTACTTCCTCGTTCCGGAGGAGGATTTCGAGCACATCACCGACATTTCCCTGGACCACGATCGAAAGGCGGTTCGAGTCACGCTTCGCGACCTCTTGACCCGCGAGGCGCGGTATTTCGGCGACCAGGGCTGCGTCATCATTCCCGAAGGGGAGGACGGTGTTTTTTTCCAGCCCACCGCCGTCACCACGACCCTTCCCGACCCCGAAACCCAGGACTGGCCGATGGGAGACGTTCTTCCGGCGGGCCTCCCCGAAGGGGTCGACAAGGAAAAGCTCGACGCCGCCGTCTCGCTCGCCTTCAAAGACCCGAAGAGCCTCACCGCGGCCTTCGTCGTCCTTTACAAGGGCGGAATCGTCGCGGAGCGCTACGGCGAGGACGCCCACCGGGACATGCAGCTCGAAAGCTGGTCGATGGGAAAGAGCATTACCGCGACTCTCATCGGGCTCCTGATCCGGGAAGGGGCTCTTTCGCTCGACCAGCCCGCGCCCGTTGCCGCATGGCAGGCGGAGGGGGACCCGAGGAAAGCCATCACCGTCCGCCATCTCCTCAACATGTCGAGCGGGCTTCACTTCACCGCCCCCCGCGATCCGGACTACAGCGAGGAGAAGGGCTATCCCGACCACATGTTCATCTATACCGGAGCCGTCGATGGCTTCGAGTTTTCCTACGGCAAGCCCCTCCAGTTCCCTCCGGGAACCGAAGGCCGCTATCGCAACTCCGATCCGCTGACGCTCGGCTATCTGGTGAAGACCATCGTCACCGGGCGCGGCGAGAGCTACCTTACCTTTCCTCAGCGCGCGCTCTTCGATCGCATCGGCATCCGGAAGCAAGTCCTCGAGACCGATCCGTACGGAAACTTCCTTCTCACCGGTTACGACTACGGCACCGCCCGCAACTGGGCCCGGCTCGGGCTCCTGTACCTTCGCGACGGCGTATGGCTGGGCGAGCGGCTCCTGCCGGAAGGATTCGCGGAGTTCGTCTCGACCCCGGCGCCGGGATGGAAGGAGCCCGTTTACGGCGGTCTGTTCTGGGTGAATGGAACAGGTAATTACGCGCTTCCGCGAGAGGCCTATTACATGGCGGGCGCGGGAGGGCAGACGACGTTCGTCGTGCCCTCGCACGATCTGGTCATCGTGCGCATGGGCCATTTCCGAGGCGACGGCGAGGAGATGAAGCGCGGGCTGAACGAAGCCCTTCGCGGGATCCTCGAGGCCGTGCAGCCGGTAACCTCCTGACCGGTTCCTACCGCTCGCCTCGGGGATCGGCGCGATTCGAGCAGGAGATCAAAAAGAGCCGATTCGTGGGGATCGCCGCACCGGCGTCGACTCCCGGAGAGGTCGACGAAGCGCTCGAGAAAGTGCGCGGCGAGTTCCCCGACGCCACCCATCACTGCTGGGCGTACGTCCTCGGAAATCCCGACGCCGGTCCGAGGATGCGCTTCGACGACGCCGGCGAGCCCGCGGGGACGGCGGGAAAACCGATCCTGAACGTGCTCCAGCGACGAAAGCTCGGGGATGCGCTCGTGGTCGTGGTGCGCTACTTCGGAGGCGTGAAGCTCGGCGCCGGTGGTCTCGCGCGCGCCTATTCGGGAACCGCGAGCCGGGTGCTGGAACAGGTCGAGCTCGTGACGGTAGCGAAGCGCTCTCCCCTCCTCGTCCGGCTCGACTACGGCGACGAGCAGACGGCGCGGAGAGTCCTCACCCGACTCCGGATCGAAGTTCTCTCCGCCGAATACGCCGAAGGGGTGGTCCTCGGCATCCGCGCGACCGTGGACGAAATGACCGCGGTGGTGGATGAGATCTCCGCCGCCACCAGCGGTCGGGCCCGATTCTGGCCGGCCACGGATGCGGTATAGTTTCCCCCATGAAGAACTATCTCCCGGTTCTCTTCGCACTGGCCACGGCCTTGTGCTGGGGGCTCTACGGTCCGATTCTCGGCAAAGCCCGAGTCGCCGACACCTCCCCGTTCAAGCCCTACGTGGCCATCGGCGTCGCCTACCTGGTCATCGCGATCCTGGGAGGACTCATCGGGATGTGGTTCCAGGGCGATTCCTTCGAGGTCGGCGCCGGAGGCCGGTGGGGAGTCATCGCCGGGGCCCTCGGGGCCCTCGGCGCTTTCACCCTCACGCTCGCGATGTTCAGCGGCGGCGCTCGCATCCCCCACACCGTGATGCCCATCGTTTTCGGGGGCGCGGTCACCGTCACCGCGCTCTACACCCTCTGGAGCTCCGGAGAAGAGGTTCGGGCGAGCCCCTGGCTCTGGGTGGGTATCGCCGGCATGCTGTTCTCCATCGTCGTCATTACCATGAACACGCCGCACGCGGCGCCACCCCCCCGATGAGCTTCGATCTACCGCGCACCCTCGAAGTCCTTTCGCGGACGCCCGGAGTCCTCGAGTCGCTGCTCGACGGGCTTTCCGAGGGATGGCTGGACGCGAGCGAAGGACCGGATACCTTCAGCCCGCGCGACGTCGTCGGGCATCTAATCCACGGGGAAGACACCGACTGGGTTCCACGGATCCGGCTCATTCTCGAGCGAGGCGAAGAGCAGCCGTTCACGCCGTTCGACCGCTTCGGTTTCCGCGACGCGATCCGGGGGCGAAGCATCGACGATCTCCTTGGCGAGCTCCGCAACCTTCGCGACGACAACCTCGACTACGTTCGCGGCCTTTCGCTCACGGCGACGGATTTCGATCGAAGAGGCCGGCATCCGGCGCTCGGCCCGGTCAGCCTCGGGCAGCTTTTCGCCGCCTGGCTGGTGCACGACCTCGGCCATATTCGCCAGATCGTCCGGGTTCTCGCCCACCAGTACGACGAAGCGGTGGGTCCGTGGAAGGAATATCTGAGCATCCTCGAAAAGAAAAGATGACGGAGCCGCGTCGTCTCTTCTGCTGGTTCGACACCGAGTACACGACGCTCGAGCTCGAGCGCGCCCGTCTCCTCGAAGTCGCCCTCATCGTCACCGACGACGCGCTCTTGCCGCTTCCGGGAACGTCGAAGGACGTCCCCGAGGACCTGCTTCGGCGAGACGGCTTTTCCGCGTTCCTGAAGCCGCCTCCCGAAGACGAGATCTCCGAGCACGTGAAGGAGAACTACCGCCCGCTTCTCGAGCGCTGCCGGCGGGAAGGGCGGAGCGTGGAGGAAGTCGACGCCCATCTTTCGAGCTACATGGACTCGTTTCCGGAGACCCGGATCGCGAGCCTGCGCGAGCGGCCGGTGCTCGCGGGCAACAGCATCTACGCCGATTACTTCCTCGCGCGCAAGTTTCTCCCCTGCTTCCTCTCGCACTTGAACTACCGGCTGTTCGACGTGACGACGCTGAAGCTCGAGTGGCTGTTTCACTATCGCGAGAAGAAGTTCGAAAAGCTCGGAAGCCCGGAGAGCATCCGGGAGCTCTACCGGGGCCGAGACCCGATCGCCGGCGACAAGCACGACGCCTACTACGACGTCCAGGCCTCCATTACCGAGCTCGCGTTCTATCGCTCCCGGCTGAAGAAAATCTGAGAGGCACGATGGCATTGACGAACTTTCTCGAATCGCCGGGAGCGGGCTCCGTTCCCATCCGTCCGATGCGCAAGACCGATTTCCCCCGCTGGCTCGAAGAAGCCGCCCCGCCGGTCAAACGCTGGATCGAGGCGACGCGTTTCGAAATCGAGGCGGGGAAGCACCGCGTGGTTCCCGGGAAGGAGGGAGAGATCGCCGAGGTGGTCCTCGGTCTCGGGGAAGAGCCGAGCCTCTGGGACTGGGCCGCCCTTCCCACGGAGCTTCCTGCGGGCGCGTTCCACGTCGTGGAAGCGGCCTCCAGGAAGGATGCCGACGCCGCCGCTCTCGGATTCGCGTTGGGAAGCTATCGGTTCGACCGGCTGCGAAAAACGTCCGAGAAAGAGCTCGCCCGCCTCGCCTGGCCCGAGACCTGCGATCGAAAGCGCGTTCAATCCGCGGCCGAGGCGACGTTTCTGGTTCGCGACCTCATCAACAGGCCGGCGTCCGATCTGGGCCCGGCGGAGCTGGCGTCTGCCGCCGAAGAGATGGGGAAGAAGTACGAAGGGCGGTGTCGGGTCATCGTGGGCGACGAGCTCCTGCAACAGGGCTATCCCGCCGTCCATGCCGTGGGAAGAGCCGCTTCGCCCGAGCGCGCGCCCCGTCTCATCGACGTCGAGCTCGGGGATCCGAATCATCCGAAACTGACCCTCGTGGGCAAAGGAGTCTGCTTCGACAGCGGCGGCCTCGACCTCAAGCCCGCGAACAACATGAAGCTCATGAAGAAGGACATGGGCGGAGGCGCTCAGGTTCTCGGGCTCGCCTCGATGATCCGCGACGCCGGCCTCCCGGTGCGGCTGCGCGTACTCATCCCCGCCGTCGAGAACAGCGTCTCGGGATCGGCGCTTCGGCCTCTGGACGTCGTGCGGAGCCGCAAGGGGACGACGATCGAGATCGGAAACACCGACGCGGAAGGAAGGGTCATCCTCGCGGACGCTCTCACCGAAGCCTCGAGTGAGACTCCCGCCCTTCTCATCGACTTCGCGACGCTCACCGGCGCCGCCCGGGTAGCTCTGGGAGCCGATCTCCCCGCGCTATTCTGCAACGACGAAGAAACCGCGAAGACTCTTCTGGCGAAGGCCGACTCCGAATCCGATCCGCTGTGGCGTATGCCGCTCTTCAAACCCTACCGGAAGCAGATCGAGAGCAAAGTCGCGGACCTGTCGAACTCGACCGACTCGCCTCTCGCCGGTGCCATCACCGCCGCGCTCTTCCTTCAGGAGTTCGTGAGCCCCGGAATCCCCTGGGCCCACGTCGACCTCATGGCCTGGAACGTGAGCCCCCGGCCGGGACGGCCGGAGGGAGGCGAAGCGATGGGAATGCGCGCCGCCTTCGCCCTCGTGGAGGAGAAGTTCAGACGAGACTCCACTTGACCAGACGCCTGGAAGAGGGGAAGGAAACGCAATGACGCAAGGACGCAAAGACGCAAAGGAATCCATTTCTTCTTTGCGTCTTTGCGTTCCTTTCCCCGTCGCCAATCTAACCTCTGGCCGGAGGCTCCGCGGTCGCGACTCCCACCGACAGCAATGCCGCGAGGCCCCGTAGGGTCTCCACTTCGCCGAGCGGCGAGATCGCGAGGAGATCGAGGACACTCGATTTTCCGTCGATACGGGACAGCAGGAAAGCCTCGGACGCGTTCAGCGGGGGGTCGTCTTCCGTCGCCGGCCGGTCCTCGAGGCGGAGCACGTCGGTCATGGGTCCGACCCCGATGCGAAGAGCGAGCGGATCGGTCATCGAGCGGATTCCATCGAGAAGGATTTGCTGCATGGGCAAGTCCAGCATCAGATCGCGGTCGAGCGGCTCCTCGGCAGGCTCGAAGCGGAAGTGGCCTCGCGAGATGGAGAACAGGAAGGTGATGACGCCGCGGACCTGCCTCTCGACGGCGGCCCGGAGCTCGTCCTCGGTGACGGCGCCCATCTCGATCAGGCACTCGCCGAAGCGCGACCCGGTCGACTTCTGCCTCTCGTAGGCCTGCTCGAGGGTCGTCGAGGAGACCTTTCCTTCCTTGAGGAGACGCTGGTCCAGCCGGTCGGCGGGATGCCCGGAGCTCGCGAAAAGGACGAAGCCCCACTTGAAGAACACGCGTCGCTCGACACCGTCGACGAGGATGTGGAGCACACCGGTCGTTTCCTCCTGGCTCAATCGTCCGAGGAGCCAGGGAAGCGTCCCCAGACCGAGATCGCCTTCGAGGGGTTGCGGGTCCATCGAGTGGGCTGTTTGCAAGGTCGACGCCAGAACTCCCCGTGTCGTAAGCGGCTCATTCCCATGGCCTTCGGGTTTTCGCCGCGAGGCGAATGACCTCCGTCCGGCGGGAAATCCCTACGCCGTCAAAGAAGGCTCTTGAGCGTATCGAGAGACACTTTCTTCCCGCTGACCACGAGGACCACGGTCTGCCCTCGATACGCGGATCGCTTTTGGAGGAAGGAGGCGATGGAAAGGGCCGCGGCGCCCTCGATCAACATGCAGTGCTTTTCGATCGCGAGCTTCATAGCATGCGCGATCTCGTCTTCGCTCACCAGAACCATTTCATCGATATCGCGCTGGCAGATGGGAAAGGTGATGGCGTCGGGATCGATTCCTCCCGCGGTGCCGTCCGCGAGCGTGCGCTCGGAGGGGAGATCCAGAATCCGTCCCGCGGCGAGAGACTCGTGCATCACCCGCGAGGCTCGGGGCTGACATCCCACGATGCGCACCGAGGGGCTCCTCGCCTTGAAGTAGCCGGCGATGCCGGAGATGAGCCCTCCGCCTCCGACGGGAACGAAGACCGCGTCGAATCGTTCGAGCTGGCGCTCGATCTCGACGGCGATCGTTCCCTGCCCGCCGATGACCTGGGGGTCGCTGTAGGGAGAGATATAAAGAAGTCCTTGCTCCCGGGAGACGCGCTTCGCTTCGAGCTCCCCCTCGACGGAATCGCTCCCCACGAAGCGCAGTTCCAATCCGTATGGCCCATAGGGCCCATAGGACTCGAGCGCCTCGACCTTCGCCCGGGAGACGGTAGACGGTAAATAGATGATGCCCGTCCCCCCGAGCTCTTTGAGGGTGTAGGCGACGGCGCCGGCGTGATTTCCCGAGGAGGCGGTCACCACCGGCCTCGAGCGGTCTCCTTTGGAGAGCGACAGGCACTTGTTCATCGCCCCGCGGAGCTTGAACGAGCCCGTGATCTGGTGGCTCTCGAGCTTGAGGTAGACCTCGGCGTCCGCTTCGGCGCTCAGGTAGGGCGAGAGCTCGAGCGGAGTCTCCCGCACGTGGGAGCGGATTCGACCCTCGGCCGCGAGCACCTCCGAGAGGATCTCGTCGTCCTGCATTCGCCCGTCATTCTATCCCCGCCTCGGGGTAAAATCGGGACCTTCGACCCGTTCCCCAGGAGGCAAAGTGACCAACGCCGTCATCCACATTCCCGAGCCTACGAACGAACCGCTTCTCACCTACGCCCCGGCAACCCAGGAGAGGAAAGCGCTCAAAGCCCAGCTCGAGGAAATGCTTTCGAACGAGATCGAGGTTCCCATCCTCGTCGGCGGCAAAGAGATCCGGACCGGAGATCTCGGCGAAATCCGCGTCCCCCACGACCACGGACACCTCCTCGGCCGCTTCCACAAGGCGAACGCGGAGATCGTCGCCCAGGCGGAGAAGGCCGCCGCGGCCGCGTGGAAGGATTGGTCGGTTCTGGACTGGCGAGCTCGGGCGTCCATCTTTCTCAAGATGGCGGATCTCCTCGCGGGCAAGCACCGCATGATCCTGAACGCTTCGACGATGCTGGGCCAGTCGAAAACACCGCACCAGGCGGAGATCGATTCCGCCGCCGAGCTCGTCGATTTCTACCGGTTCAATGCCCATTACATGCAGCAGATCTACTCCCAGCAGCCGATATCGGGTCCGGGGATGTGGAACTACGTCGAGTACCGGGCGCTCGAGGGGTTCGTCTTCGCGGTGACGCCCTTCAACTTCACCTCCATCGGAGGGAACCTGCCGACGAGCCCGGCGCTCATGGGAAACACCGTGTTGTGGAAGCCGGCGTCGACTGCCGTCTACTCCGGCTACTACCTGATGAAGCTCTTCCAGGAAGCGGGATTCCCCGATGGAGTCATCAACTTCATTCCGGGCTCGGGAGGGAAAGTGGGCGGCCCGGTGATGGATCAAGCCTCCCTCGCCGGAATCCACTTCACCGGCTCGACTGAGGTCTTCCACGACATGTGGGTGACCCTCGGGAAGAACATCAAGAAGTACAAGACCTACCCCCGCGTCGTGGGCGAGACGGGAGGGAAGAACTTCGTCGTCGTCCACCCCTCGGCCGAGCTCGATGCCGTCGTCACCGGACTTCTCCGCGGCGCTTTCGAGTACCAGGGTCAGAAGTGCTCGGCGGCTTCGAGGGCCTACCTTCCCGAAAGCCTGTGGCACGAGTTCCAGGACCGATTCGTCGCCGAAGTGGAGACGATCCGGATGGGGGACGTCACCGATTTCTCGAACTTCATGGGAGCGGTCATCGACCAGGGGGCTTTCGAGAGCATCACCGGCTACATCGACTACGCGAAGAAGTCCCCGGAAGCGAAGATCCTGACCGGCGGCAAGTACGACTCTTCCAAAGGGTACTTCATCGAGCCCACGACCGTCGTCACCACGAACCCGAAGTTCAAGCTCATGGAGGAGGAGATCTTCGGCCCGGTGTTGACGATCTACGTCTATCCCGACGCCAAGTTCGAGGAGACGCTCGCGCTCTGCGACCAGACTTCCCCCTACGCCCTCACGGGCGCGGTGTTCGCCCAGGATCGCGCCGCGATCGAGAAGGCCTACGCCGTGCTGCGGCAAGCTGCGGGGAACTTCTACGTCAACGACAAGCCCACGGGCGCGGTCGTCGGCCAACAGCCCTTCGGAGGAAGCCGCGCGTCGGGGACCAACGACAAGGCGGGCTCCGCGGGAAACCTCATGCGGTGGACGAGCATGAGAACGGTGAAGGAGACCTTCGTGCCTCCGACGAATTACCGGTACCCGTACCTTACGAAGGATTAGTATCCTCGTTCGGGATCCACGACATTCTTCAGGGGCTCGCCCGCGCGCCGCCTCGCGAGGTTCTCGCAGAAAAGCGCCGCGACCATCTCTCTCCACCCCTGGATGTCGCCGGTGTGCGGGGTGATGACGAGGTTCGGGAGATCCCAGAGCTCGCTGTCCTTCGGAAGAGGCTCCTTCTCGAACACGTCCATCACCGCCCCGCGGAGCGGACCGGCCGCGAGCGCCTTCGCCAGCGCGCGCTCGTCGACGATGGTTCCTCGAGAGAGATTGATGAGCACCGACCCGGGCTTCATCGACTGAAGGACTTTGTCGTCGACGAGCCCTGGCGTCTTCGTGGTGAGGGGAAGGGTCACGGCGAGAAAATCGCTCCGGCTCGCGACGTCGCAGAGGTGCTCGACTCCGTGGACCTCGTCGACGCCCTCGGGCGGCTTTCCCGGGCGGGCCTTCACCCCGAGGACCCGCATCCCGAGCGTTCTCGCTTTCACCGCGGCGAGCCTGCCGATACTTCCCAGACCGAGGATCGAAAGCGTCTGGCCGGCCGTCGGCACGAGCTCCGTAGACTTCCAGACGTGCTCGTGCTGCTGCCGGAAGAACCTCGGGAAATGCAGGTTCCACATCAGGACGCCGCAGACGATGTAATCGGTCAAGACTTCATCGTGGACCCCGGACGCGGATGTCACCGTCACTCGCGGATTCAGGGGCAGAAGGTGGTCGACGCCGGCCGATGCCGTCTGCACCCACTCGAGCGAAGGGGCCGAGAAGAGCGTCTCCCTCGGAAACGGGACTCCAATCTTTGCCGCGAGGACGATCGAGGGGCGGAAGTCGTGAAGCGTTGCCTCGAGATCGCGATAATCGCGACAGCTCTGGAGGACGACGTCCGGAAACCGCGCGCGTATGGGTTCCAGGTAGACATCCGGCTTTCCCGCCAGAACCAGGACGCGAGTCTCGCTCACGTGACGAGCTGTCGCTTCTGGAACTCGGGGCGCTGCCAGGCTCCGCTTTCCAGAATTCGCTTCAAGACCATGACCGCGTCCCACACGTCGACGTAGCGAAGGTAGAGCGGAGTGAATCCAAAACGCAGAATATCGGGAGCGCGGAAATCTCCGATGACGTTCTCGGCGATGAGGGCTTGCATGATGGGATAACCCTGCGCGTGGCGAAGCGAGACCTGACTGCCTCGCTTCGCGGAATCCCTGGGGCCCGCCGGGGTGAGGCCGAGCCCTTGGCACCGTTCTTCGACGAGCTGGAGGAACAGATCACCCATCTTTCGGGATTTCGCGCGGAGCTCCCCCATGTCGGCGCGAGCCATGATCTCGACTCCCACCTCCAGGGCCGCCATCGCGAGGATCGCCGGCGTTCCGCAGAGATGTCTCTCGATTCCCGGCGCCGGCCGATAGTCGGTATCGAACGCGAACGGCGCCTCGTGCCCCATCCATCCGGAGAGCGGAGGCCGGATGGCTTCCTGGTGCTTTCCGGCGACGTAAAGAAACGCAGGCGCTCCCGGCCCCCCGTTCAGGTACTTGTAGCCGCAGCCGACGGCGAAATCGACGTCGTCGCGATCGAGATGGAGCGGGACGGCGCCGGCGCTGTGGCTCAGGTCCCAGATCGCGAGAGCCCCCCGCTCGTGGCAGAGCCTCGTGAGCTCCCTCATGTCGTGCATCTCCCCGGTGCGGAAATCCACGTGGGTGAGGGTCACGACGGCGACGTCGTCGTCGATCGCCGCCACGAGGTTCGCGCGGGGCACGAGCTCCAGGCGGCACCGACCGAGAAGGCCGGAGAATCCCTGGGCTACGTAGAGATCGGTGGGGAAGTTCTCCTCTTCGGAGAGGATGACCGATCGCCCGCGTCCGAGACCCTCCGCCGCGCCGAGGAGCTTGAACAGGTTGACCGAGGTCGAGTCCGCGGCGACGACCTGGCCCGGCGCCGCGCCCAGGATCCTGGCGATGCGGTCTCCCACCCGGCGGGGATACCGGATCCAATCGTGCGCGTTCCAGCTCCGGATGAGATCCCGGCCCCACTCCTCGGTTACGATCTGCTGGAGCCGGGCGGCGGTTTTCTTCGGGAGCGCTCCGAGCGAATTCCCATCGAGGTAGAGGACGCCTTCCGGAAGATCGAACTCGTCGCGAAACGAGCGGAGAGGGTCCGCCTCGTCCCAGGAGGCCGCGGTTTCGCGCGTGAGCTCCGCCATCAGATCGACGTTCGCACCGACCAGAGCTCGGGGAAGAATTTCAAGCCCAGCACCTTCTGGAGGTAGCCGACGCCGGAGGTCCCGCCGGTCCCGCGCTTGTATCCGATGATGCGCTCGACGGTCTTGACGTGCGCGAACCGCCACTGCTGGAACTTCTGCTCCAGGTCCACGAGCTTCTCGGCGAGCTCGTAAAGGTCCCAGTAAGTGGTCACGTCGCGGTAGATCGCGAGCCAGGCCGCCTCCACCTTCGGATGCGGCACGTAGGGCTCGGCCCAGTCGCGCTCCACGTACTCGCCGGGAATGTCGAACCCCCGCCGGGAAAGCATCCGCAGGGTCTCGTCCCAGAGGCTCGGCTTCACCAGCTCCTCGCGGAGCTCCTCGTAGACCTTTTCGTCGCTCCGGTGGACTTCGATCAAGTCCCGGTTCTTGTTTCCCAGAACGAATTCCAGCGCCCGGTACTGATAGGACTGGAAGCCCGAGCTTCTTCCGAGCTCCCCGCGAAACGAGGCGTAGTCGAAGGGAGTCATCGTCGAGAGCACGTCCCAGGAGTAGACGAGCTGCGCCTGGATGCGGGCGACGCGGGACAGCATCTTGAAGGCGGGGTCGAGATCGTCCTGCTGGATCTGGCGAACGACGGCCCGGAGCTCGTGGAGCGAGAGCTTCATCCACAGCTCCGAAACTTGATGGATGATGATGAAGAGAGTCTCGTCGTGGTGGCCGGAGATGGGGCTCTGGGCCCCCAGGATCTTCTCGAGCTCCAGATAGCTCGCGTAGGTCATCCCCCCTTCGAGGTCCCAATGGATCTTCTCGCCGGTGAGATCGATGGCGCCGGTCTTCAGTTCATCTCCCATTCTCTGGATGGTAATCGACCGCCGGGAAGCGGGCAAGTTGGGCGAGTTGCGCTGGCCGAAGCTCCACGCCATACTGGCCCCGAAATGATCTCGAGCCCCGCTCGCCTGCGTTGTTGTTGTTGTCGATGCTCGTCGAGCGGGGGTGCAGGTTTCGAGAAGAGAGAGACCTAGCTCAAAGGAAGCTTTCGAAGCCGCCGCTCGATGCCCTCCCCGGAGGGACATTGGGCGGCGGCTTTTTCATTTTCGAGGTGACCATGGAGACGATCGGCATTCTCTACGAGCATCCCGAGTGGTTCCGGCCCCTGTTTCGCGAGCTGAACCGGCGGGGTCTCGCCTACGACGCGATCCACGCGGGCGAGCTCCGGCTCGACCCCGACGCCGTGAACCGGTACTCCCTGGTCGTGAACCGCATGAGTCCCTCTGCGTTTCTTCGCGGGAGCGGACACGCGATCTTCTCGACCCTCCACTATCTCTCCTATCTCCACGAGCTCGGGGTTCCGACGGTGAACGGGAAGGACGCCTACGCCGTCGAGATCTCGAAGACGGTGCAGCTCGCCCTCCTGCGCAAGCTCGGCCTGCGCCATCCGCCCACCCGGGTCATCAACAATCCCCGTCTCGCGGTCGCGGCCGCTTCCGGGCTCCGGTACCCCCTCTTGATCAAGCCGAACGTGGGTGGAAGCGGTGCAGGCATCCGCAAGTTCGATGACCAGGCCGAGCTCGCCCGAGCCGCCGAAGACGGATCTCTCGATCTGGGATGCGACCACACGGCTCTGGTGCAGGAAGTGCTCCCGGCGAGGGGAGGACACATCGTCCGCGTCGAGGTATTGAACGGAGAGTTCCTGTACGCGATTCGGGTCTATCCGAAGCCGGGCGCGGGCTTCAACCTTTGCCCCGCCGATATCTGCCAGGAGCCCCCCTCTCCCGATGCGGGAGTTTGCCCCGTCGACTCCGGCATCAAGGTGGAGGGCTACCGGCCCGCGGACTCGGTCATCCGCGACGTCCTTCGGATCGCGGAAGCGGCCCATCTCGACGTCGGTGGAGTGGAATACCTGGTCGACGACCGCGACGGCGGGATCTACTACTACGACATCAACGCCCTCTCGAACTTCGTCACCGATCCCGAGAGGGTCGTGGGGTTCGATCCTTTCGTCAAGCTCGTGGACTACCTCGCGCTCCGCGCCGGCGCTCTTGCGCCTCGCCACTGAGGTCCAGCGCCGGTGCGACAGGCCTAGTCTTTCCCGAGCAGAAGCAGAATTCCCATGACGACGAACGCGACTCCGGCCGCGCGGTGAATCCACACCGCCGGAATCACCCGAGTGACGGCCTCGCCCACGAGTACGGCGAGCCCGCTGGTTGCGATCAAAGCGAGGGAGGCGCCCGCAAACACCAACAGCCGCGACTTCCCGGAAGCCGCCAGGCTGAGGGTCGCGAGCTGCGTCTTGTCCCCGAGCTCGGCGAGAAAAACCAGACTGAACGTGGAAACGAGTAGCTTAAGATCCATATGTCTCTCTGGAAAGCATAGTCGTTTACACCGTCTCGACGATCAAGTGGAGCAAACCGAGAGAGCCTAACTCGATGCGTCGCTTGGCGTTGTGCCGCCACGTGAGCGAGGGATGATGCCGCAACCTCGGCCCCGAGAACCGCCTCGGTGCGCACGAGACCAGGATATAGGGAAACCGCGGTGATACCGTGTCGGAGCTAACGGATCGGCGGAGGCGGGAACGCTACAATCGTTGCGATGGGTTCCGAATTCGGAATGAACCGGCGCCGTTTCCTGCGACTCGGACTCGGCGGTCTGGTCGGCGGAAGCCTCCAGACGGCTCCTCCGGCGCCGGTCCCGCGGGTGAACGGCGGAATCAACATTCAGCCCGTTCGCCGTCTCGACCCCGATGCCGGGCTCACCCCGCCTCTCCTCGTGCCCGGGGTGGTGGACGCGCAGATGCAGGCGCTCTACGAGCTCGGGTTCGAGCACGTCCGGCTCACGCTCTCGTTCGACCGCTTCGGGCCGGATTTCGTCGCCGCGATTCCCTATGTCCGAGCGGCGCGGGCGCTGGGTATGGACGTCCTCGGAGTCATGGGCCAATTCACCGGGTACGATCTCGTCCAGGCCATCGCCGATCCCGCGACCCGGGACGAGGTGCTCGAGACGTACCTCGACATCTTCGATACCGACGTGCTCGTCGCCTCTCCGGCGATTGCCTCGTCGGGCCGCTTCGCCCTTCAGATCCTGAACGAGCCGACGCACTTTCTCGGAATCACCCCCCTCGCCTACGTTCGGGATTTCCTGCGTCCCGCGTACTATCACCTGAAGGAGGACGACCCCCGGATCACCATCGTCTCCGCCGCCGCCATTGGTAGCGCCGCCGGTCTTCTGCAGTCGAGGGAGATGATCGAAGCCGGGCTCGAGCTCTATTGCGACCGGGTGGCCTTCCACCTCTACAGCACCGAGTTTCTCGAGGAAGTCGCGGAGCTCGCGGAAAAGACGGTTTGGGTGACGGAGTCCGGCTCGCGGGGAGCGGCGAGCCACCGTGGATGGATGAGCTCTACGTTCGATCGCATTCGTCGCGAGGTCCCGACCACCGGGAGAATCTTCTGGTTCGATCTCTACGATCGGGGAACCGACGGCTTCCGGCTCATCGACCTCGCGCCCGGACTCGATGGCTCGATCGAAATCGCTGCCGAGTCCGCCGCCGCCCTCGAGTGGCTCCACTCCCGGGTCGACGAGGCGCTCGCGGGTGTCCCTCCCGTCCCCTATCGGGAGCTGGTTCCGGACATCACCCTCTATTTTCCCACTGAGGATGATATTCGAATCCTCGGCGCCACTTCTTTCGGTCCGGGCTCTTGGCGTTACTGAAGGCATCTCTGCTAGCGCTTCTCGCAGGCACCGGGAGCGAGGGCCCCGAGTACCCGCTCGGTCCCCTGCGGACTCCGCCGATTGCGGACGAGGCGACGCCCTTTCGTTTGGTGGACCTCCGGTACGCGTTCACCGACGACGGGAACACTCTCTCGAGCTTCGAAACCCGCGTCCGCGTGGGCGGAAGCCTCTTCGTCGGGGGAGAGGTCATCGGCGAGCGGCGCGGGCTCTTCGCCGACACCCAGAGGATCGAGCTCGGGGTCTCGGAGGAGAACGGGAGCTACGAGATCGAAGGCTCTCTCCGGGCTCCCTGGTTCGTCCTCGGCACTCGCGCCTTTCATGAAGACGGCGAGTGGGCGGTCTCCGGGGCGGGCTCGATTCGATTCACGGATGACGTCGAGCTCCTCCTCTCTCACTCCCACGACCTGGACCAAAGCCTCTTCACCCCGTCGCCGGTCGAGGCGTTTGCAGGGAGCGGAATCCTTCCTCCTCTCGGGCCGCCGAGTCGAGAGCTCCGCGGAAGCTCGCTCGGCGCGCTCTATCAGCGGGGAGCCCGCCTCGAAGCCCTCGCCGACGCCCGCATCTCGCGCGTTCGGACCGAGGCCGGTTTCGACCTCGACGTCGAGCGATACCGTCTGGCGACGCTCTGGAATCCCGATCGCTTCGAAATCGACGGTGAGCTCTCCTACCAAAAGACGTCGGGGCGGCTCTCGGCGAAAGACTTCACGGCGTTTCTCGGAATCGATGCCGAGGTGGGCTCTTACCTCCTCGCGCGCGCCTCGACTCGCCAACGATGGGAGCCGGGAGTCTTGCGGTTCGAGGAGGACTACCGCATCGGGGCAACCTTCTTCGGGAGGCGCCACCGCTTCGCCCGGCAAAGCGAGGCCTCGGCCCGCCTCCTCGAGCTCCAGAAGAAGGCAAACGCCCTCGGGTACAACGAGAGGCGGGTATACGACCCCGAGGGCCTGCGTCGATTCCGCGAGCGGCTCGGGCTCTCGCCCGCTCGCCTCGAGCTGAAGGAGGCTCTCGACGAGCTCTACCGGGCGCTGGTTCGGGACCGGAACGTTCCCCAGCTGGGGTTCGAGATCGAGCTAGGCGAGGACTCCATCCTCGGCGTCGAGCGCCGCGGTTATAGGGCGTTCGTCGGCGTTCCCTGGCCCGTGCGCTTGCCGTTTCTGCGAAGCGAGGACTCGGTCGAGTTCCTGTTTCTGGAGCTCATCGTCCGTCACCACGACTACTCCGGCGGCATCCGCGCCGTCTCCAGAGAACTGAGCTTGACCGCGTTTCTGAACCGGGAGACCAGCCTCTTTTTCCATTGGCAGGACCCGGGCTTCGGGCCCGAGGGAGTCATCCTCGAACGGAGCCCCCCCTCGCGTTTCACCCTGGGCTTCGAGTACGCGATGGGTCGCTAGTCGCGGGTTCGAGTCTCCCCAGCGCGCCATCCTACCCCGAATCCCGTACAATCTCGCCTCATGAGTCGAATCAACTCCCGACTTGGGCTCATGATGTTCCTCGAGTTCTTCATCTGGGGCGCCTGGTACGTCACCGTGGGGAACTACATGACGCAGATTGGATTGACGGGCGTCATTTACTGGGCCTACACCGTGAGCCCCATCGCCGCCGTCGTATCTCCCTTCTTCCTGGGAATGGTCGCGGATCGGTACTTCGCGACCGAGAAGGTCCTCGCCTTCCTTCACCTTCTCGGGGGGCTCGCGATGCTGGCAGCGCCTTCGGCGGCGCAATCCGCGGTCCTTTTCATCCTGCTGCTGCTCCTTCACGTGCTGTTCTACATGCCGACCCTCGGCCTCACGAACTCGCTCGCGTTTCATCACATCGAGGACCAGGAGAAGACGTTTCCCCGGATTCGGGTGTTCGGAACTCTCGGCTGGATCGCGGCGAACGTGCTGGTGAGCGCCGTCCTCGGAGCCGACGCCACGCCGATTCCGCTTTACATCGCGGGCGCCGCGTCGATCCTCATGGCCGTGTACTCCCTGACGCTTCCCCACACGCCTCCGCCGGCGGCGGGGACCAGACCCACCTTCCGCGCCATCGCCGGGCTCGACGCGCTCTCGAAGCTCTCGAGCCGCCCCTTCCAGATCTTCATCTGGAGCTCGCTTCTGATCTGCATTCCCCTCTCGGCCTACTACGCCTATGCGCCGGTGTACGTGAGTGCTTCGGGCTTCGAGAGCCCCGCGTTCCAGATGTCGTTCGGCCAGATGTCCGAGGTCCTGTTCATGGTCGCGATGCCAATGTTTTTCGCGCGCCTCGGGGTCAAGTGGATGCTGGTCACGGGAATGGCTGCCTGGGTCCTGCGGTACTTCCTCTTCGCCTCGGCAGCGAGCGGAGGGAATCACGCGCTCATCCTCCTCGGGATCCTGCTCCACGGGATCTGCTATGACTTTTTCTTCGTGACCGGGCAGGTCTACGTCGACAAGAAATCGACGGAGGACATCCGGGGGCAGGCCCAGGGGTTCCTGGTGCTCGTCACCTACGGCGTCGGGATGCTCCTCGGCGCTCAGGTCTCGGGGTGGGTCTTCAACGCGGTCGTTCCGGACCCCAACGTCCTCGCCTCTTGGCAGAAGTTCTGGCTCCTCCCCGGCGTCTTCGCGCTCGCGGTACTCGCGTTCTTCGCGGCGAGCTTCCCTAGGGTGAATACGGTAGACAAGCCTCTCTTCTAATGCACTGGAGAGAAGTGTCGTTCTTACTCGTCGAGTAGGAAGAATTACAGGGAATCTTCGGCGGACGCGCCGCGCAATCGCCGCCGATTGCTCTCTTCGGAGCTGGCACGAAAACTGCCTACAAGGAGTCGACGCGCCGCAAACCAACCCAGGGAGGTTCGCACATGCCCCACATGCCCCGACTGACAATGCTTCTCGGTATCGCCATCCTGGCCACCGCGGGCGCGGTACTGGCTGGACAGCCGCAGCCGAAACCGGAACCCATGTCGGAGAAGACCTTCTCCGGAAAGGTCGCTTCCGTCGACGTGGACGCCAAAACGGTTACGGTGAAGGAACAGAAGTCCGACGCTCCGGAGCAGTCGATGACCTTCGCCGTGGACGAGCAGACGAACATCGCCAGCAGGATGACGGGCTCCGACAAGACGTTGAAGCTCGAGGACCTCGAGTCTGGTGACCGAGTGATCGTGAAATACACCCTCTCCGCGGGAAAGCACATCGCGGAGTCCATCGAGGTCTTGAGCCCGGGCGCGACCTCTTCCAACTGAGGAGAGTCGCGGTGAGACCGGCGTGGCCGCCCCGCGGCCACGCCCGCTTTTTGTTGTCGCGGTACACATACGACCATCGGCGCCCACTTGGATCTGCCGCGTCCGAGTCCTGCGGTAGACTCTACCGGTGGCCAAGGACCTGCGGCATTTCCTGCGACTCGTAGAGGAGCGCCGAAGCTCTTCCGGCGAGTGCGAAAGGAAGTGAGCCCCCGGTGGGAGGTCTCGGCGCTGCAAAAGCGGCTCGAGGCCGACCGCGAGCTTCCCATCCTCTGGTTCGAGAAGGTGGCGGGCCAGGCCATGCCCGTCGTGGTCAAACGAAAGGACTGCCTCCCACTCACCTCATCTTGACCGACGGCGAGGGACGCTTCCGGCTCACGACGTTCGAGGAGGCGCTCCCGCACGCCTTCAGCACCAGCGCCTTCATGCCAGGGAGGGTAGACGAGTTCCTGGCAGGAAAGCGGTAAGTCTCAGGTCGTTGCCGGAAGCGTCAGGCCTTCCCCAAAGGCCGCCTCGTTGAGTCTTCGGTCGAACGCCACGAACAGCACGCCCTCGCCGGCGCTTTCTCGCACGTGGGTCGAGGAGGCGAGCTGGACCGCGTCGCTCGCGCGCAATCGGTGCCGGAGAAGGAGCCCCCGCGCCGCTTTCGCGATCTCCGGAAAAAACTCGACGACATAGAATGACCGCATGTCTTCCGAGAGCACCGAGAGCGCACGGTCACGCTCCGCCATGGAAAGAGAGCCTTCTTTGGCTCGTCGAACTAGCGCGGAAAAGACCTCGACCTCCGACAAGCGACTGGTGCAAACGAGGCACTCTTCGAGCAAGCTCCGCACCAAGGGACTCTCGGGCTCCTCGACGTATCGCTTCGCGAGCGCGCTGGCGTCGAAGTATCCGATCAAAAGCGGTCTTCTCGATCCTCGATGATGGTCTCGGATAGGGGGCGGCCAGCTATCCGAATCGGGCGAAAGGAGGAGAGCTTCTTTCTGGATTCGCGCGTTAGAGTACCCCGGGCCACGAGCTCGTCCAGTCGTGCCTTTTCTGTCTTGCCGCCCGTTGGGAGAGGCCGAATCTCGGCCACGGGCTCGCCTCTTTCGGTGACGATCAACGTGGCTCCCTCTCGGACTTCACGTAGGTAGGCGCCAAGCCGGGTTTTTAGCTCTCGGGCCCCGATTTCCCGCGGCTTCCGCGCGTTCATGTGGTTATTGTGACCACATCGCTGCGCGCTGTCAAGAAGCGGGGGAGTATCCCCCGGGCGAGTAACGCCCTTCTCGTGATCGAAGTGTCGGAAACGACGCTTCGGTTCGATCGGTTCATCAAGATGCCTTTGTATGCGTCCGCGGGAGCTCCGGAGCTCTGGATCGTCGATCTCGAAGGTTCGCGCGTCTGGGTCCACCGGAAGCCTCTCGAAGGCGACTACGGCGAAGTCTATGAAGCTCGTCCCGGCGATGTCCTGAAGGTTCCCGGGATGCCGGACGTCGAGATCGAAGTCGCCGAGCTCGTTTCTTAATTCTCGGCGGGGGCGAGCCGCTTCAGCTCCTCGAACCAGTTCAGGACGACCTGAATCTCTGTCACTTTCTCCGTCGGCGGATCGTAGGGGGTCAGGATGAGAAACCGGCCGTCGGCGCTCAGGTCGTAGCCCCGAGTCGGATTGTACGAGGATACGGCTCGCCCGAAGAGTTTCCGCGGCCGCGAGGCGGAGAACGCGGGTGAAGACGAGACTTCGACCGCCATGAAATCGTTCACGTTCCGACCCTCAGCCAGGTCGGGCTGCAGATAAAAGAGCTCCCGCCCGCTTCGGGCCCAGGAGGGGGAATGACCTCCCGCGGTCGAGATCTGATGTTTGGCGCCGGGGCCGGGAAAGGCGCGGACGTAGACCTCCCCTCTGCCGGATTCGTCCGAGGTGTACGCGAGCCACTTCCCGTCAGGCGAGAACGTCGGGTGCCACTCGCGAAACGGCGCGCGAGCAAGGGCCTCGATTTTCGACTCCGCAAGTGAAAGCGTCGACTCGAAGCCGGCTCCTCGAGGAGATGGCCGCGGGAGCCCCGGTGTGGGTTGAACCGCACGCTTCGCGCGGGGGTGGAGCTCCGTCGACATCACCTTCGCCGCGTGTAGATGTCCGCGCACCAGATCCTCGTCTCGCGTCGGCTCGAGAGGTCGAACCCGGCTCGCCGGATCGTCCGTTCCATCGTCGCTGGCGGATGCACGAACGTACGGAACGGATTTCGACCGAGCCACCGCTGGCCGTTTTCGACACTGATTGCCGCCCGCACGTACCAACGGTCGCGGGGATAGGATAGGGCGAGACACCGGTCGGCGTGCTGGAGCGCTGCGTCGAGGAGGAGCTCACAGGAGGGATAGCAGCACACCACGCGATCGAGGGTAACGACGCTCGCGGCGGGCAGCTCGGGAGCGGTGGCGACGAAGTCGGCGTGAACGAATCGAATGGCGTCCGCTCGACCGCGTCGTTCCGCCTCCTGGCGTGCCGCCCCGATGTACGCGGACGACGCATCGACCGCGACGGCACTCGTCATCCCCCGTTCGAGCAGCGCGAACGTAAGAGCGCCGATGCCCGAACCGACGTCGAGGACGGTGCCACTCAGCGCTCCGGACTGCGCGATGCCGTCCTCGAGCAAGCGCGTCGTCTCGTCGGGCCCCTTCTCGCGGTAGCGCTCCAACTCCCTGGCGGCCTTCTTCTGATTGAACTGCTGGTCCGCAGCGCGTTCAAACGTCGAGCAACAGGAGGGCATGCAGCACTCGCTCCTTGTTTCCGCTATCGTCCCTCATCCCTGACGGCCTCGTCCACGAGACGATCGAGGCATGGGCATGGCCGGGGCACGTGACCGGCGGAGCCGTCACGCGCTCCTTCCTGAGGGCACCGAGAACAGGTTCCCGAAGAACGCAGCGATCTGCTCGGCTGTCTCCTCGGGGCTTTCGACCATGGGCCAATGCCCTCCCGAGAACGCGACGTTGGGAATCGCGTGGCTCCCAAGGTACTCCTGACTCGCCGTTGGCGTACTGTCCGGCGACCAGTAGTAGAGGCTTCGCATCGGCAGTGCGCGATACTCCTCGCCGAGCGAGTCCCCGGCGCTCGCGGCCATCCCACTGCGGCCGAGCTCCCAGAGGGTCTTCGCCGCCGCAGACGTGAGGCTCGCGTGGTACTGCCAAAGGGATTGGCCCCGCCCCGGCGCGGTCGCGCGGCCATCGCCCGCACTTGACGAAGCAGGTGATCGTGGAAGTCCCGAGGAGCATCGAATCGAGCTGCCTGGCCAGACAGATAGGCGTCGGCCTTCGTCAGGTTGCCTTCGATGGAGAAGAACCCCACTACTTCAGCGGCCAACAAGCGGATGGCTCGGACGGCGATGGCTGCGCCAAGGGAGTGGCCTACCAGGCCGATAGGACGGGAACCGGTCCGCTGCGCGATCGTTCGCGCGAGTGCCTCCGCCGCAGCGTCGAGACCGTCAAGTCCCGGATCCGCAGGCGTTACCCCGGCGCCGGGCAGGTCGGGAGCCATCAGCTCGAAAGCAGAAACCGCTTCGGCCTGGCTTTGGGAGAAGACCCCCGCCTTGGGAAGCCGTTTCCCGAGCTTCAAAGGGATGCTCACGACGTCGCCGAGAGCGTAGACCCTCTCGTACTTCGTCTCCATCGCGTGGGGGTCGACGGCGCGCGGGGATTCTACGGGAAGCGCGCTATTTCGCCGCCGGCTCCGCGACCTCCGGGACGGTATAGGCCTTCTCGAGCTCCCGGAGGTACTCGTTGAAGAGGTCCCGGATACCGTCGAACTCCCGCTTCACCGCGGCCCGGTAATCGGGATCGCCCGCGAAATCGAAGAGAAGCGCGGTCATCGCCTGCGCGTCCACGAGAAATCCCTGGTGACCGACCTCGGTATAGTTGTCCCGGTCCATCTCGTAGGTGTGGTTCGGCGCGGTCGAGGAGCTCGCCGCGAAGCCGAGGCCGGGGATCTCCCGCGAGACGCTCCCCGTCTCCTCGTACCCCTGCGGTTTGCCGGGCTCCTCGAGAACGTTCCTGGCGCCGTACCTCTTCATGTAGGCGAACCCCACTTCGGCGAGGGTCGCGAACCGAGATTCCATCCCGCGTCTTTCCGTAGTGATCGATCTTCACTTTGGTTCCCGTCGAAAGCGACGCCGCTCGCGCGGCGTTGTCGACGAACTCGCGAACCTGCTTCAGGTAGATCTCCATGCCTTCACCCGGGCGATCGGACGCGAGTTGAACGAAGAGGAGAAAGGTCAGTTCCGCCGGGTGCAGCTTCAAGCGAACCGCTGGACCTATCTCGGCTCGGCCATGACCCACGAACGGGTTCTCGCGACGCTGGGAAGCCTCAGCCGGACAGCGAGGGAGCGGGTCGAAGGAGCCGCGCCCGCTTTTTGCTGAGCCGTCGCCCAAGTGCAGGACAGCGCCCTTCGGTCAACAGTCGCGAGGAAGGCAGGCTTCGTTTCTCAAAGAGAATCCTCGAGAGAACCGGAAGAGATCGTCGACGAGATTGAGATCGGATGGGCGCTGTCCGATGGAGACGAGGAACGCTTCTTCGGCTAATCGGCTCGTAGAGCCAACGGGCGTTCGGCCCCGGGCTCAGCCAAGCCGAGGTGCGTAGTGCCCATCGCGCTCCCTCAGTATTCCCACCAGAAGCCGTCCTCGGCCTTCAGATGAATGAAAACCGAACCGGTATCATCGACCGCGCCCCAGATCGCCTTATGCTTGGGATGATCCGCCGAACCGAAGTACTTTCTGCCAAACGCCTCATGAAGCCTGGCGCGCAGCTTCTTGTCGGTCACTTCTACGGCTTTGCCGCGCATCGACAGGCCCTTGTACCTGCCTTACTTGCCGCCATCGATCACCCAGCCGACGCGCGGCCGCTTCTTCATCGCTCTCCACTTGGCGCTCTCGGATCCGGTGCCGATGTAGTACTGGCGGTGGACGATGACGAACCAGACCGGCACGACGCGGGCTCCGCCGCCATCCGTCCAGGCGATCCGAAGCAGCTCCTGCTTCCCGATGAAATCTTTCAGCGTCGAGGACAATCGCTTCACCGGAGTTGCTCCCCAATGAAGGACGGGCGGTTCACGCTCGACAGACTAGCACCTCGGCCGGGCGTTGGTCATTCGCGCCGCCCGTGTTCTCGAGCGCTCACCTCCTCGCGCGGCGGCGTTATCTGGAGCTTTCGCCGGACGACGTGGAGGCCCGCATCGTCCTGGGCGAGCAGCTCGCCGCTCGAAAACGTTACGACGAAGCCGTCGCCGGCCCACTTCAATGGGGCCGCGCTCTCACAAGCGCGGAAATGAAAGCGGCCGTCGCCGCGGAGTCGAGCTTCAAGCCTCCTTCAATGGGGGCAGTGGTTCCGGCTCCTTCCGGGGGCGTTCGCGCTCGGGGTGATGCTGTTCTTCGTCGCGAGCTTCCCCCGGGAGAAATCGCCGATACGGTAGACTCTACCGGTGACCCAGGATCTCCGTCATTTCCTCCGTCTCGTCGAAGAGCGGGCGCCGACCCTCCTTCGAAGAGTCAAGAAGGAAGTAAGCCCCCGGTGGGAGGTCTCGGCGCTGCAAAAGCGGCTCGAAGCCGACCGCGAGCTTCCCATCCTCTGGTTCGAGAAGGTGGCGGGCCACGCCATGCCGGTCGTGGTCAATCTCTTCGCCAGCAAGGCGCATCTGGCGCTCGCGCTCGACACGTCGCCCGAGGAAGTCGTTTCGCGCTTCGCGTCGGCGCAGGAGCGGCCCATTCCGCCCCGAAAGGTCGAGAGCGGGCCGGTGAAAGACGTCGTCCTCACGGGCGAGCGTGCCGATCTCGGAGCGCTTCCGCTCCTGACCCATTGCGAGAAGGACGCCGGTGCATACCTCACCTCGGGGATGACCGTCGTTCGCGACCCGATCTCGGGGAAGCTGAACGGCGGCATCTACCGCCATCTCCTGCTTTCGCCGCGATCTCTCACCATCAACCTCGCTCCGCTGAGCCATGCCGCCGAGATTTCCCGCGGCGCCGAGTCTCGCGGGGTCCCGGTCGAAGGAGCGATCGTGATCGGCCACCATCCCGCGATGGGCATGGCATCACAGCAGCGCGGCGAGCTCGGCGACTTCGAGCTCGGGACGATGGGGGCCCTCCTCGGCGAGCCCGTCGACCTCGTCCGCTGCGAAACCGTGGACGTGCCGGTGCCCGCGGACGCCGAGATCGTCATCGAGGGAAGGATTCGAACCGACGCCTGGGAAGAGGACGGCCCTTTCGGGGACTACTGGTTGTACTACGCCCCGCCGAAGCGGGCGCGCGTCTTCGAAGTCACTGCGATCACCCACCGGAAAGACGCCATCTTCCACGATATTTTCAACGTGGGCCCCGAGCACCTGGTGCTGTTCTCGCTCGGCATGGAAGGCACACTCTTCTCCCAGCTGAAGCGGCTGATCCCCCAGGTGCGGGCCATCCACGTTCCCGTCTGCGGCTCGGGGAATCTGGTCTACGTCCAGATCCGGAAGGATATGGAGGGACTGGGGGTCAACGTGGCCCTCGCCGCGCTCGGCATCTACCGCTTCAAGTGCGCCATCGTCGTCGACGAGGACATCGACATCTACGACGACGCCAAGGTGCTGTGGGCGGTGATGACCCGGACCCAGGCCGATCGATCGTTCTTTCAGGTGCCCGGGTCCTATATCTCACGCGTCGACCCCACGGGCTATCCACCGTGGCACGCGGCAGCGGACGGACCCCGGCTTCTCAGCACGCGCCTCGGCATCGACGCGACGAAACCTCTCGACCCCTCCTTCCCCGAGACCGCCGAGCCGCCGAACTGGAGGGACCTCCGTCCCGACGATTATCTGGAAGAGTCGCGGTGATCGTTCTACTGGCCCTCTCGCTGTTCGCCGGAGCGGAGCCGAAGCCGATCGTGTTCCTCACGAACTACGTGTTCCTCGGGCGCCACGCGCCTTTCTTCGTGGGACTGGAGAAGGGGTTCTACCGCGACGCAGGATTCGAGATCGCGATCTCGCCGTCCACCGGGAGCGGCTTCGTCATCGCGGCGCTCGAGGGCGGCAAAGCCGACTTCGGCATCGCCGAGGCGGCCCCGGTGGTTCAATCGATCGGCAAGGGCGCGCGCGTGAAGGCGTTCTCCGTCTACATGGACTCGAGCCCGAGCGGCCTCGCGTCCTTGAAGCCCTACCCCACCCCGGAATCCATCGCCGGCCGGACGATCGCGGCTTCTCAGACCGACAGCGCTCGGGTGGTGCTCCCCATCCTCTATGATCTGAAGGGCCTCCCGTCCTCGGACCTTTCGTGGCTTTCCGCGGACCCGGCCATCTACTTTCCTCTGCTGCTCCAGGGCCGCGCCGAGCTCATCACCGCGTCGATCGACAGCGACGTCCCCACCTTGAGACGCGTCGCCGGTCCCCGGAACCTGACGATCTACTTCTCCTCGTTCGCCGAATGGGGCTATGACGCGTTCGGCTACTTCCTCGTCACCCAGGCCGATCGCATCGCTTCGAGCCCGGACGAAGTGCGGGCGTTCGCCGAAGCCACCGCGCGCTCGGTGGAGTACGCGCTGGATCACCCCGAGGAGGCGGCCCGCATTCTCGTGCGCCACAATCCCACGCTCGATTTCGATCTCATGCTGGCGCAGTGGAGGCAGTCCATCGCCGCCATCGATACGCGCTTCGTGCGGGAAGCGGGTTACGGCGAAGCGTCCAAGGAAAGGCTCGAGCGGACCATCGAGCTCGTGAAGCGCGCGTTTCCCATCGAGAAGGAGCTCCTTCCCGAGGACGTCTACGTAGACCTCACCCCGCGCTGGCTCCACGACCAACGCCGTCGCGCACTGGAGGAGGAAGTGGCCGCCTACTATCGGAGCCGTTCGGCCGATGAGGAGGCGGACGACCGGGAGTGGGCGGAGCTCGGCTCGAGTCGGATCGGGAAGACCTGGAAGTGAATCCGGTTCCTCGGCGCCGGCGCCTCCCTCCTCTCTTCGCCGGCGCCAGATCCCAGACGCGGGGATCGAAGTGAGGAGGTTCGGTGTCGGGCTGAGCTCGGTACGCATCCGCGATGCGAGCTTCGGCGAGCCGGTCCAGCTCCCGGCGCAGGGGCATTCCCGATGAAGGAGGAGCGCCGCCGGGAACGGGCGGGGGCGGCCCGCTCCAGCTCACGGGCCATGGAATCGTCGAGCTCCGAGGGGCCGTGCCGAGGGTCGAGAGAGGCGCGACTCTCTACCCCGATCGCTTGACGATGTGACCATTGATGGCCATAATCTGGTCATGAGCAGAGTTGGAATCGCGGATCTCAAGGCCCGCCTCAGCCATCACCTGCGGAGAGTACGTCGAGGGCACACGCTGATCGTGCTCGATCGCGATCGGCCGGTAGCTCGCATCGTCCCTTACGATTCCAAATCGCCAATCGAGGTGCGCCGGGCTACGAGGAGACCGGCGGAGCTCCGTTTGCCGCCGCCGCCGTCCGCCCCGACCGACAGTTTGAAGCTGCTCCTTCAAGACCGCGCGGCCAGGTGAACCTCTATCTCGATTCGTCCGTTCTGCTTCGGATCCTTCTACGCGAGCCGGGCGCGCTGGATTTGTCGGTTCTGCACTCCGCCGAGTCCATCCTGTCGAGCGAGCTCCTGGCGATCGAGTGCCCTCGAACGATCGACCGTTTACGACTGCAAGGCTCGCTCTCGCTCGAGGAGGCTGTCGAAAGAACTCTGGTTCTCAAGGACTGGCTGGAAACAGTCGACCTCGTTCTTCTCCAAAGGCCGATACTCGCCCGTGCGTCGGAGCCGTTCCCGACGCCGCTCGGCACCCTCGATGCGGTGCATCTGGCAACGGCCCTGGTCTGGAAAGACCGCGAAGGCCAAGACCTGACCATGGCCACACATGACGGCGGTCTCGCACTCGCTTCTCGAGCGTTCCAGATCCCAGTTCTCGGTGGCTGACGCGGCTCCCCTCTTCGAATTCCTGGCTATTGAGCTCGTCCGGGCTGCGCATCGTTCGCCTGCCGGACCGTTTACCGGCCCGCGATCCGCAAGCCACCTCCCTCTATCAGCTCCTCGATACCCACTTCGAGACCCTCAAGGGCCGCTGGTCAAAGGACCTGGAACGTTTGAGAGCAGCGTCCTCGTTTGATCCGATAAGCCTCGAAATCTTTGCGATCGATGGTGAACACCCGCCGCGTCGGGATCCCGTGCTCTGAGAAAAAAACGCGGTCTCGATTGGGAACCGACATCGCGAAATCGCGGCGATGCAAAAACCGACGAGCCCGAGCTGACTTCCAAACATCGTGCCGCCCTCAGAAAGCGTTGGGCCAATCTGATCCGCAGAGTTCACAAAACCGACCCACTCCTCTGTTCCTGTGGCGGCCGATTTCGAATCCTGGCCTTCATCACCGAGCCCAAGGTCATCGCAGGAATTCTCGAGCACTTGAATAAACGAGCACTTGAATAAACGAAATACACGGTCGCGAGATCCCAAGACAACCATCGCGCTCCCTCAGGCTCCTCATCCTAGAAACAGCCCCGGAGCCGGCCGTCGTGCTGGGCCGATGACACCAGCGCCGGGGTCGTCCCTCCGCGGGCTCTTCACTCACCGAACGGCCGGTTACGATCCAGTTGGATCCATCCACTCTACGCTGGATTGACACGCTTCGCGCACAGTGATACTCACCTCCACACCGAATCAGTAGACGAAAGCAAACCCGACCTCGGGGGCGTGCGGGCTTTCGGTCCAGGGAGGTGTTACGAGGTCGAGGACCCACAACGGATCCTTCGACGGAGCATTCCAAGAGGTCTTCTCGTCGCGCAAAGGAGTATGCCGTGAACAGAACTCTTGTGGTCATCGTCCCTATTCTCGCCTGGACCCTCCCGCTCTTCGCGAAAATCGCTGAGAGGGGCCAGGCGGGCTACTTGACCTCCCAGCCCTCCGCGAAGGATCCGATGGAAATCGCGGTGGACTTCATCCGCGGGGAGGGCCTGAAGCAGGGCCTCACCACGGCCGACTTGGGCGATGTAGTGCTTCTGAGCCGCACGGTGAGCCAGCACAACCAGACCACGCATATCCATCTCCGGCAGCGGCTGGGCGGCATCGAAATCGCGAACGCCGACGCCAACGTGAACGTCAGCCGCGACGGGCTGGTCATCAGCATGGGCAACCGCTTCGTCACCGGCCTTTCGCGGAAAACCAACCTTCGGACGCCGCGACTTTCGGCGGCCGAGGCGCTGTTGCAAGCGGCCCGGGAACTCGATCTCTCCGTCACCGCCCCTCTCGTCGCGCTCGAAAGCCCTCAAGGCGCTGCCCGAAACACTCGCATTGGCGGGAACGGACTCTCGCTGGATCCCATTCCCGTGAATCTTGCGTACTATGCGCTGGAATCGGGCGCGGTGCGGCTCACCTGGGAGTTCGTTTTGCGCACGCCGGATCAGCAGCACTGGTGGAACCTCTGGGTCGACGCATCGAGCGGTTCGGTTCTGGCGAAGGTCGACTGGATCGCCCGCGATGCCTACCGGGTGCTGGCTCTCCCATTGGAAAACCCGGACGACGGGAACCGGAGCACCGAAACCAACCCGGCGGATCCCCTCGCCTCACCCTTCGGGTGGCACGATACCAACGGAGCTTCGGGCGCCGAGTTCACGACCACCCGCGGCAACAACGTCCTCGCCCAGGAGGACACCGACGCCAACAACAAGGGAGGCTTCCGTCCCGACGGTGGCCCTGGCCTCGAGTTCGACTTCCCGTTCGACGACACCCAGAGTCCTTCCACCTACCAGGCGGCTTCGATCGTAAACCTCTTCTATTGGAACAACGTTCTCCACGACGTTCACTACCAGTACGGATTCGACGAGGCGAGCGGCAATTTCCAGCAGAACAACTATGACCGTTTTCCGAAGGGCTCGAGAGACCCTGTACTGGCGGACTCCCACGACGGTTCGGGCACCAACAATGCCAACTTTGCGACTCCACCGGACGGCGTTTCCGGTCGCATGCAGATGTTCCTCTGGACGCCCTCCAACGACCATGCGGTCGTCGTGAACTCTCCTACCACCATCGACGGGACCTACCTCGCGAGCGGCGCTGCCTTCGGGCCGCCGCTCAGCAACACGGGCATCACCGATGACGTCGTCCTGGTGATCGATTCCGCCGGCTCCACCAGCGATGGCTGCGAGAGCTTGACCAACGGTTCCGCCATCGCCGGGAACATCGCGCTCATCGACCGCGGCATCTGCAACTTCGTCACCAAGGTCCGCAACGCGCAGAACGCCGGCGCGGTGGCGGCAATCATCGCGAACCATGTGTCGGACGCCACCTTCACCATGGGCGACGACGGGACCGGCCGCGACATCGACATCCCCTCGGTGATGATCGGGCTCTCGGACGGCGACACCTTCAAGGACGCTCTCCCCGGCGTGAACGCGACGGTGAAGTTGAATCCGAACCCACCCGTCAGCCGCGACAGCTCTTTCGACAACGGCGTCGTCATTCACGAGTACGGGCACGGAGTCTCGAACCGCCTCACCGGCGGGCCCAAGAATGTCGCATGCCTCAACGGCGCGCAGAGCGGGGGCATGGGTGAAGGCTGGAGCGATTGGTGGGCTCTGGTCCTGACCGCCAAGTCCGGTAACGAAGGCCACGAAGGAACGCGGGGAATCGGCAACTACGTCATCTTCCAGCCGCCGGACGGGCCGGGTATCCGGAACTTCCGTTACTCGACGAACCTCGCGATCAATCCTCAGACCTACGGTGACTTGCCCGCGACCGGCGGAGAGGTCCACAACGTCGGCGAGCTCTGGGCCTCGGCGCTTTGGGACATGTACTGGAATCTGGTGAACGAGCGGGGCTTCAGCCGCGACTTCTATGATGCGACCAGCACTGACGGCAATATCGTGGCGCTCCAGCTGGTGATGGACGGCTTGAAGCTGCAGCCCTGCAGCCCCACTTTCCTCGATGCGCGTGACGCCATCCTGTTGGCTGACCAGAACACCTTCGATGGCGCGAACCAATGCTCGATCTGGAGGGCGTTCGCCAAGCGGGGCATGGGAGTCAACGCCGACGACGGAAAGAACCACAACGACCTGAACGTCACCGAAGACTTCAGCGTGCCCGCGCAGTGCGTCGGGAATTGAACCGGAACGGTTCTCTTCGTGCCGCGGGGCGGAGAGAGACCCCCCGCGGCACGAAGCCGCTAAGCTCGACTCACCCTTACGGTCGCTTCATAGGCGGACGGATCGATCCTCTTTCCGGACTCGGTCTGGGGATCGAGCGCCTCGATGGTGATGACGAGATGTCGATAGCGTGCTCTGCCGCTCCCCGCGGGCGGGACTTTGAGCTGGAGGGGTTCCTGAGTTCCTCCCGCCTCGACCGAGAGACGGACGACAGCCTCGCCCGCGCGGATGCAAGTCACATCCCTCGGGCACCGCGAGTCACTGACCACCTGCTCGAACTGGATTTCGATTCCGGCATTCTCGACTCGCGCGGTCTCGCCCACGCGCAAGGTGAACGATTCGTCGAGGGACTCCTGGCCCAGCTCGGCGCAGGCGACTAGAGCCAGAAAGGCTACCAGACCGGTCATGGACGCCTCCCCGCAGATCATGATGATGCCCATTATACTGCGCGCCCAGGGGCCGCTATCCTCCGCCTACTCCGCCCGGAGCGCCGTGATGGGGTCCATGGTGCTCGCTCGTCGCGCCGGTACGTAGCAGGCTCCGAGAGCCACCAGAAGCAAGAGCGCCGGCGCCGGTGCGCCGAACGCGAGAGGGTCGAAGGCACTCACCTCGAAGAGCAGGCTTCCGACGAGGCGGCTCGAGAGGAGAGCGCCGGCGACCAAGAACCGTGCCGGTGAGACCGAGGCCGAGCCCCTGGCCCAGGACCCAGCGGGCGAGCCGCCTCCTATCGGCGCCGAGCGCCACCCAGGACTCCGGGCTTTCCCGCGTCGTCCGCGTCGTCGAAGAGGCGACCGGCGAGAAGGGGGATGTGTAGCGTGTCGAAGTAGCCCGGAGTGACGAGGAAGGGTTGCGCCGACGCCGTGGGTCCGGATTCGATGCTCCTTCCCTCGACGAAGAAAGGCCGGCTCACTCCGGAGCCGGAGAGAGGCACGCGCGAGACGGCCGCGACCGATTCCACTCCCGGGAGGCTTGCGATGCGCTCGAGAACCCGCCGGTAGAACTGGACTCGGCTCCCGTGCTCGAAGTAGGGCCCGGCTTCGGGAATGTTCGGCTGCGGAAGCCAGATGCGAGCCGTGTAGACGTTCTCGGCATCGAACCCGGGCTCGACGCGAGCGACGGCTCGAAAGCTCAGAAGGAAGAGCGCCGCGCCCACCAGCAGCAGGAGTGCGAGCGCGATCCTGCGAGGACAGTTGGAGGCGGCTTTCGAGAATCTGCCGGAGGTTTATCGCATCGTGGTCATGCTCGCCGACGTGGAGGAGCTGAGTTACCAGGAGATCGCCGAGGCGCTCGATGTTCCCTTGGGAACGGTGACGTCGCGGCTCAACCGGGGAAGAAGGCAGCTTCGGCAGGCGCTGGCCGGTCCGGCCCGGGCAGATGGGGTGGAAGCGATTCTCGTCTCCGATCTCCCTTCCGCCGAGCACCATCGAGAGGCGGAGCTACTCCTTCCGCGCGCGGCGGAGCTCCTTCAAGCCGTGGAGCGCTGACGCTTGAACTTCACTCTGCCATCCTGCACCTCATCGGGCCGGAGATAGTGGACGCCGGAAACGAGGAAAGCTCCGACGACGAGGCCGAGGGTGGTCCCGAGCCCGAAGCCCGATGCGGACAGGCGAGGGTGCCGGCGCGCGGCGAGCTGACCCACGCCGAAGGGAGCGGCGAAGGCGACGACCACCAGCAGCGGTGCGCCCGGCATCTCCATGGCGACGAGCGCGCCGGTGAGCGCGAGAGCGGCGTAGAACAGGGCGGCGCATGCCAACGCCCAGATGAAACGAGTCTTCGTGAGCGAGGAGCTCACCGATGGCACTCCTTCATCTGGAGATCGCCATCCGCGAAGAGCAGCACACTTCCGCCGGCGCAATGGATCAAAAGCGCGCCCTCCTGCACCGCTGCCGAGTAAGGTGCGCCGGGCAGAGTGACCCATTCACTCGCTGTCCACTCGCCGCCCTGGCCCATCGAGGCGCGGTAGACCAGACCGGCGTCGGGCAACCCGCCGCGACCGGTGACGACGAGGATTGCGCCGTGCCCTTCGAAGACGCCGATCACATTGGCTTCGAGGACCAGATGCTGCTCGAGCGACAGGTCCAGGTGCACCAGCTCGCCGCCCCACTCCCCCCGATCGGAACCGACGAGCCAGCCGTCGTGAACACGGAGTCCCACGTCAGGCACTTGCGGCACTTCGCGCAAGGTCCCGCCGTCCTCGCCGAACGTCACGATGCGGGTGTACTGAAGTTTCTTCGCCACCGCGGCGGAGAGGCGGCTCCGAGCCTCCCGGCCCTCGCAGGGCTCGAGCTCCTGGCCCATCGATTGGTAGGCGAAAAACTCCGACGGGAAGTGAGTGGGGTGGCTCTCGAGATACTCCTCACGGGCCTCGAGGACTTTCAATGCCTTCGCCGCCGCGTCTCGTACCGGCGGATACCAATGCCTGTCCCGAACGTGCGCGATCGCGGATGTCGCTCCGACGGCTTCGAGCCGGCCGAGAGACTCCACCGCCACGGCGACGACACGCCAGTCTTCTTCGTTGAGCAGCAAATCGACGAGCTCGGGTATCGCGTCTCCGTAGTCGATATATCCGAGGGTTCGCGCTGCCCACAAGCGCACGTCCCGATTTTGGTGCTCGAGGTAACGCGTCACGTTCGGTCCGGCGACCCGCGCGCCGCGGCCGAGAGCCGCGAGCTCTCGAAAGTGCACGGCGTCCGCGTCCTCGGCCAATCGGTCCCGCAGAACGGCCGCTCCGGCGGGTCCTCCGATGTCGGCGAGTGCCTGGTTCACGCTCCTCTCGAAAAGCGCGGGCTCCTCGCGCGCGAGCTCCCGCAGGTCGTTCACGATCGATGCAGCGTCAGGACCGATTGAGCCGAGCGCCTCGACGGCCGCCCTGCGGGCCACGTCCGTCCGCCCCGCGTCCGTCGCGATCGACAAGAGGTGCGGGACGGCGTCGGCGGCCTCGCTTTTCAACTCGCTGAAGATGAACGCGATGACCGCGAGGAGCTTCTCGTCGCAACCATCGTGGCACTCGTAAGGCTCGACAAGGTAGGGGAGGCCGGTTGCGCCGAGTCGGGTCCACGCGACGGTGTGCTGCGTATGGCGGTCGGGGTGCTTCTCGAGCTCGGACATCAGAAACGCCAGGGCCCGAGGCGTCCCGATGCGGGCGATGGCGACGGGGAGCCATCCGTCATCCCTCAGCTGCGCCTCGATCAAGCGATCGAGATGCGTCTCGGTGAGGCCCTCGACATCTCTCAGCGTGTAGGCGGCCAGCTCATGGACGTCCAGACTTCGGTGCTCCAGGAGGTGCAGCAAGCCTGGAATCGCCTCCGGTCCGAAACCGGCGACCAGAGCGGCGATCGCTTGCTCTTCGGCGGTAATGCCGGAGCCTGCCGCGGCGACAGTCTGCATCTCGGAGAGAGCGGTCTCGAGCGTTTGCGATGCTGCGAGAACCGAGAAGACCAAGACGGCTCCGAACGACATCGTCCCCTCCGAGGCGCGAGACGATCAGTCGACGCGAGCGTCGGCTCGAGGAAGCGGCTCGACCGCCCCGAATCCTGCGGGCTTCTTTCAGGATATGCGGCTGGCTCGGCGGGAGTCAACGCGCTCGGGAGCGGGGCGCTTCTTTCCGAAGACGTCTACGTGGACGTCACCCCACGCTGACGGCGAGAAGGCCTCCATCCCAGAAGCGACCGTTCCGTCAGAACGATGAGGATGGTTCCAACGGTCGTGAACAGGGTGACTGAAAGGAGACAGGCGAACACCAGGGGGGTGTCGAGGTTCGATTGTCCCGAAAGGATCAGATAGCCGATCCCGTGATTTCCGCCGATGAACTCGCCCACGATCGAGCCCGCGAGCGCCAGGGGGAACGCCACCTTGAGCGCGTCGGTGAGGTACGGCAGAGCGTTCGGAAGGCGGACCTTGCGAAAGACGCGCCACTCGTTTCCACCGGAGAGCCGGGCGAGGTCGAGGACGTCGGGCTCGATCTCGCCGAGGCCCGTCGCCGCGCTCACGAAGATAGGAAACAGGCCCAGGAGAAACGCAAGAAGAACCTTCGGCTCCGCCCCCAGGCCGAACCAGGTCACGAAGAGCGGGGCGACGGCGAGCTTGGGAATGCCGTTGAAGGCGGCGAACGCGGGGAGAACGACGGCCTTGAGAGGTCTCACGTAGATCGTCACGAGCGCCAGGAGCAGCCCGGCGACGAGCGAGAGCAGGAGGCCGGCGAGGGTCGTCGCCGCGGTGACGGAGAGATGCTCGATCTGTACCGCGAGCGTTTGCCACCACTTCTGAAGGAAGACCGAAGGCCTGGGAAGGAGGTATTCGGGAATCCCCAGCGGACCGACGCCGTACTCCCACGCGAGCAGAAGGGCGAATGCGCCCGCGGCGATTCCGATCGCGGTCCGCTTCACTCCACCCACTCCGTTTCGACGAGATCTCGAACGGCGGCCGTGAGGTCGACGAAACGGCCCTCCTTCAAGGTGCTCGAGCTCCTGGGGCGTGGCAGGTCGACTTCGACCACTCCCTTCACCTTGCCGGGCCGGGCGGTCATCACCAGGACCCGGTCCGACAACCACACGGCCTCGTGGATGCTGTGGGTGACGAAGACCACGGTGCTTCTCGTCGCCGACCAGAGGCGCTGGAGCTCGAAGCCCATTCTCTCCCGGGTCAGGATGTCGAGAGCCCCGAAGGGCTCGTCCATCAGGAGCAGAGCGGGGTCGAGGAGGAGCGCCCGGCAAATCGCCACCCTTTGCTGCATTCCGCCCGAGAGCTCGTGGGGGTAGCTCCGCTCGAAGCCCTCGAGGCCCGCGAGCCGAACGAGCTCCTCCGCCCGCCCCCGATACGCGGATTGGTCCTTTCCCGCCATCTCCGCCGTGAACAAGATGTTTCCGACGGTTCGACGCCACGGCAGGAGGACGGGCGACTGGAACACCATCGCCGCATCGGGAAGGGGTCCCGCTACCTCGCGGCCCCGGGCGAGCACCCGTCCCGACGTGGGGTATATCAGCCCGGCGAGGATCCGGAGCGTCGTCGATTTGCCGCATCCGCTCGGCCCCACGATCGAGAGAAACTCGTTCTCTCCCACCTCGAACGACAGGCGCTCGATGACGGTGCGCGTGTCGAACCTCTGGGTGAGCCCTTCGACGCTCACGGCGGCGGGCGTGGCTCGGGTCATGCCCGGGTCCTGCCCGATCAGGCGCCGGCGCGGGACTCGCGCACCGCCCGGCCGAACGCCCGGAGGCCGGATAGACGCATCTCGTCGTACTCGCGTGAGGCGAGAACCCCGCTCGCGCCCGCTTCGAAGGCTCTCGCGACCGCTGCCGGCGGCAATTGTGGCCGAAGCGGTGAAAGCTCGCTCGAAGCGACGGCCGCGGCCCCGCTCACCCGGGTTTTCATGAAATCTCGGCGGTTTTGGGTGCGATCCATGGGGGCTCACTCTAGTCGGATTCGGATCTCCAATTCAACGTCGGCCTGTAGCACGAGAGTTTCATTGGATCGCGGGGAGACCGCGCACTAGGATGGCCCTCCGAGGACCTACCTTTGAAGACGTTTGTTCGATTTTTCACGATTTGCCTCCTGGGCGTCGTATTCGGCGCCTGCGGATCCGCCGACGTTCCTCCCGCTGAAGCGCCCGCGCCTCTCGAGGCCGAGGCCGAGGCCATCGAGCCGGCGCCCGAGCCGGAGCCGCCTCCCCCGGGGCTCGCGCCCTTCGTCGAGCCGTGGACGGGCGACCTCGACGGGATGGTGGAGCGGCGTTACGTTCGCATCCTCACCGTTCATAGCCCGGTGCAGTACTTCGTCGACCGGGGCCGCGAGCTGGGCATCACCTCCGAGGCGGCGAAAGCGTTCGAGAACCATTTGAACGAGAAGCTCGGCACCGGCCTCGTAAGAGTCCACGTTCTCGTCATGCCCGTCGCCCGCGATGAGCTCATTTCCCGCCTGCTCGCGGGCCAGGGAGACATCGCTGCGGCGACGCTGACCGTCACGTCCGAGCGGTCGCAGCGGGTCGACTTCTCCGATCCCGTCGGCTCGGGCGTCTCGGAGATCGTCGTGACCGGCCCCGGAAGCGAGGACATCGTCGGCCTGGACGGTCTCTCCGGAAAGGAGATCCACGTCCGCGCCTCGAGCAGCTATGCCGAGCACTTGAATGCCCTCAACCAGCGTTTCGCCGCCGAGGGCAAGGCCCCGGTTCAAGTGGTGCCCGCGGACGAGATCCTCGAGGACGGGGACTTGCTCGAGATGGTGGCCGCGGGGCTCATCCCCGCGACGGTCGCGGACAGCTTCATGGTCGATCTCTGGGCCCAGGTGTTCCCGGCCCTGAAACCGCACCCCGAGGTCGCGGTCGCGACCGGGGGCGACATTGCGTGGGCCTTCCGCAAGTCGAGCCCGAAGCTCGCCGAAGAGGTGAACGCTTTCGTGAAAACGCAGAAGCAGGGAACCCTCGCGGGAAACGTTCTCATCAACAAGTACCTGAAGAGCACCAAGTGGGTAAAGAACGCGAGGAGCGAGGAGGACATCGCGCGGTTCCGCTCGATGATCGACCTCTTCAGGAAGTACTCGAGCCAGTATGAGTTCGACTGGCTCCTCATGGCGGCACAGGGCTATCAGGAATCCGGGCTCGATCAGTCGAAGCGAAGCCACGTGGGCGCCATCGGGGTGATGCAAGTGATGCCGGCGACGGCGAGAGACAAGGCGGTCAACATCCCCGACATCGACAAGCTCGAGAGCAACATCCACGCGGGCATCAAGTACAACCGCTGGGTGGTCGACAATTTCTATAACGACGAGAAGGTGGGACCCATCGATCGCCAGCTCTTCGCCTTCGCGTCGTACAACGCCGGCCCCGGCCGCGTCGCGCGCCTGCGGAAGGAGGCGGAGGCGCAGGGGCTCGACCCGAACCGCTGGTTCAACAACGTCGAGCTCATCGCCGCGAAGCGCATCGGCCGGGAGACGGTCCAATACGTCGCCAACATCTACAAGTACTACCTCGCGTATCAGATGGTGATGCGCCAGGCCGAGCTGCGCAACGAAGCCAAGGGGACGAGTGGCGGGAGTTAGCTCGTCGGGGCGCAACCTCGCGGCGGTCCTGGTTCTTTCGATTCCCGCTTCGATCCTCGCGGAGCAGCGACCTCGCCTCCTGACCTCGGACGATCTCGCCTCGTTCGAATCGCCCGAGCCCGACGAGCGCATCGCCTACGGCGACGACCCCTTGCAGTTCGGCGAGCTCCGGCTCCCCGAGGGTCCGGGGCCGCATCCCGTGGCCGTTCTCCTTCACGGCGGCTGCTGGCTTTCGGAGTTCGACCTCGCGTATTTCCGAATCCTCGCGGCGGCGGTGACCGAAACCGGAATCGCGACCTGGACTCTCGAGTACCGCAGGGTCGGAAACCCCGGCGGCGGCTGGCCCGGCACTTTTCAAGACGTCGCTCGAGGCGCGGACCACCTGCGAGTGCTGGCGCGATCCCACCCCCTGGACCTCGAGCGCGTCGTCGGCATGGGCCACTCCGCCGGGGGACATCTCGCGCTCTGGCTGGCCGGGCGCGCGAAGCTCGCGGAGCGCGAGCCGTTCCGGGCGGAGAATCCGGTGCTGCCCGGCGCCGTCCTCGGTCTCGCCCCGGCACCGGATCTCGCGTACCTCCACCGGCAGGCCGCCTGCGGCGGCGGCGTCGACAAGCTTCTCGGCGGCTCGCCGGAATCGCAGCCCGAGCGCTACGCCATGGGCTCGCCCATGAACCTCGTCCCCCTGGGAGTGCCGCAGACTCTGGTTCTCGGCGGCTACGACGACAACTGGACGCCGGTGGGCCGCCGCTACTTCGACCGGGCGAAGGCGGCGGGCGACGACGTGCGCCTCGTCGAGGCGCCCGAGTCCGGCCATTTCGAGATGATCGATCCTCGCTCCACGACGTGGCCGCTGGTGAGAGACGCGCTGCGTGAGTTGCTGGAGGGGCTACAGCGTAGATAACACCGAGTCCGCCTCCTCCGCGGGGACCCCGTCCACGAGCCGCAGAGTCTGGCTCGAGAGCGTCCCGAGGCGCTCCCCCGGGAGCACGAATCCCGTGAGATTGACGGGATCGGCGGCCGAGACTTCGAGCGTCTCGCCCGAGCGCTCCTCGCGGCGAAGCGCCCGGAGGAGCTCGACCGCCTCCGGAAGCGCGAACTGCTCTCCGAGGTAGCCGGAGACGAACCGTCCGCCGCGGATCTCCCCTCTCGCCTCGAGCTTTCGATAGGCGAACAGCAGATCCCGCCAAGGGGGCGCGAGCGATTCTTTCGCCAGCAGGTCGCGGAACACCACTCCCCAGCGCGCGAGAAGCTGCCGCGCGAAGCGTTCGGTCGCGTCTTCGACGAGCTTTCGATCCCTCGCGAGGAGCGACCACCTTCCCCGGGAAGCGCGGTGCCGCTCGCGAGTCATGAGGGAACGAAGCGCGTCGAACCCATCGGCGGTGACGTCGCCATGGGCCACGAGCTCCCGGAGCGCCGTCGAAACGTCGTCCACCGTCCTCCCGCTGTACCTCACGATCTCCGCGAGGAACGAGGCCCCGCGGCTATCGAGGACCGACCTCACGTGGAGAGCGCTCCCGGAAAGCAGCTCCTCCTGCCCCTCGGCCGCCGCCCGCAGGCCAAAGAGCCAGTCGAGATCCTCGCGGAAGAAGAGCGCTATGGGAACGATCTTGCTCACGCGGGTCGACGTCGCTTTCGAGAGCCTCCCCCAGGCGACCTCGCCGGAAAAGCAAAGCTGATCCAGATACTCCGGCCGATAGTCGGCGAGGCGCGCGGGGAGAACGTGGCTCTCCCAGGAGGCCGCCGGGACTTCGTAGCCCTGGAGCTGATACACCAGGCGGGCGAGCCCCTCCACTTCGTGGAGCTTCGACGCTCCCGCGAGGTGCTGAAAGCGGAGAAGAAACCGCATGAAGTTGGCGGTCGAGACCGGCTCGATCTCGCGGCGCAGGCGTCCGAGGGTGAGCCGGTGGATCCGGGCGAGAAGCCTCCTCTGGCACCACTCGGTCTCGTCCCCGGAATCCGCGGTGAAGCGGCCTCGGAGAACCTGGCCCTCGGCCTCGAGCCTCAGGAGGGCGGACTGGACGAGCCCGTCGCGCAGCCCCAGCTTCTCGACGAAGAAGCTCGCGCGCCGCGGTCCCGTCGAATCGAGCCATCCGCGCACCACGGCGGTCGCGGCCTCTTCCGCGCTCTCTGCCCTCGCGCCGGAAACCGAGGCGAGCTCGGTTTCGAGCTCCCCTCCCGGGCACGCTTTCGAAACCAGGTCCCGCCTTTCCGCCGCCACCCAGAATCGGGACGAGCCCACGCGGAAGGGCGCCGCCCGCCGGTCGCGGGAAAGCTCCTCGAACCAGGGAGCCCATTCCGCGGTCTCCGGCACCAGGACCAGAGTGAGGAGGGCGTCGTGAAGCTCGTCGGCGCTTCGAACGAGAGGCCAGGACTCTTCCTCGACGAGTCGAATCGCGTCGGGATCGAGACGGCCGAGCTCGCTCGCATCCCCGGGGTCGATGGTGCGCCGCAGCTGGACGGCGCGCGCGCGCC